>Ga0071330_1048880_pt1 | contig 63362 bp, 67 predicted proteins | sample GBScel77sediment_FD_63802 | JGI IMG/M metagenome (GOLD analysis project Ga0071330, IMG submission 63802) | Hot spring sediment microbial communities from Great Boiling Spring, Nevada - Cellulolytic enrichment Sediment 77C v2 (version 2) | ecosystem: Environmental > Aquatic > Thermal springs >...
TCCGCCATCTCCCTCTCAAATACATAACCGAGCCCGTTTACGCCACCAACCTCTTCGTCAGAAGTGAAAGCAAGTTTAAGGCCGCATTCAGGCTCTATCTGTGCTGCCGAACAGATGGCTGCCACGCATCCCTTGGCATCACAGCTCCCTCTTCCGTAAAGCTTTCCATCAACCAAAACAGGATTGAGCAGCTCATCTCCTGACGGAACTGTGTCAAGATGGGATGTGAGCATGAGTTCAGGCTTTCCGCTGCTGATGTAAACGACAAGATTATCCTTGCCTTCCTCTTTTGTATAAACTTTCTGATTAAAGGATGAGAAAAGTTCGGAGAGATATTCCACTACCTCTGATGTATTTCCTGGCGGGTTGCGAGTGTCCATTCTTATGAGGTCCTTTGTTATCTGAAGCGGATCCATAAAGTTAGATGGGGAAGTTAGTTATAGCTGTTACTGATTTTAGAGTTCCAGTAACTGCTTGGAATAGCTTCTGAATTGGATGGGTAATGACTTTTTCGGTCAAAATCTTTCTTGTGGAGATTTGACTCATGCAATGTTGGAGAACATAACTCTTAAATACTTCCGATACTTATTACCATTATGAGAATTTTAATTGCCGATGACGATCATGATATTCGTTGCATCCTGAAATCCATCTTGGCAAAGAACGGTTACGAGATCATTGAAGCCGCAAATGGTGCAGAAGCTGTTGAGCTGTTCTTAAAATTCATCCCGCCAATTGTCCTGATGGATGTTGAAATGCCGAAGATGGATGGAATTGAAGCAACGAGGAGGATAACGCAGATAAATCCCGAAACCGTGATTATAGGGATCACCGCAAATACAGACAGAAAACATGATCTCTTAAGGGCTGGTGCAAAAGATGTCCTTGCAAAACCGTTTTCCGGAAAGGTGCTGGTGGATCTGATGAGGAAGTACTTAAGCCCGGGGGGGGGGGAAATGTCCTATGCTTAATCCGCAGGATTTTAAGAAAATCGTTGATGAATCCCTTGCAGGCGTTTGCATTCTTGACTTGGATGGGAGAATATTCTACGTGAATGACATATTCGCAGCCGTTACAAAGTACTCGAAAGAAGAGCTCAAAAAGATGAATATTCTCGATCTCATTCATGAGGAGGACAGACAGAAAATGGCTGAGAAATTAAAGAGGGCTTCTGAAGAAAAGGTCTTCTATGAGGGCAGATACATGACAAAGGATGGCGAGATTCGCTGGGCATACGGTTTTTCAAAGTCAATTGAAGTAAACGGTGAAAAATACGTTCTCATCAACTGTTTGGACATTACAAGAGAGAAGGAGATCGAGGAAAAGCTAAGAGAGAGCGAACTGTTTTTCTCAAAGCTCGTTGAAGAATCAATTGCACCAGTATACATAATCAGAGATAGGCTTCTTTACGTTAACAAAGCTGTTGAAGATCTGACAGGCTATACTCGTGATGAACTTCTGTCAATGGATCCCATAAACCAGCTCGTGCATCCTGAAGATAGAGAGCTCGTTGGCGGAAGGTTTAAAGAGAGGCTTGAGGGGAGAAGGGATACTGAAACTTACAGTTTCAGGATAATAAGCAAGGATGGCAGAGTCAGGTGGGTAACAATCAGACCCAGCAGGGTAATTTACCAAGGCAAACCAGCTGTATGTGCAACTGTTCTTGACATTACCGACATCCAAGAGCTTAACGAGAAGCTCAGGGCAAGGGAGGAATTCCTCAAACTCCTCAACAGGATTCTCAGACACGACATAGCCAACGCACTGACACCGATTATCGTGGCTCTGGAAGATATGGATGAAAAAATGGTGGAGATTGCCAGGACAAAGGTCAGAGATATAGTGAAGCTCATTCAGATCGTGAAAGGTATGGAGTCCGGAACGGAAGAAGTAAGGCCAGTAAGGCTCGATGAGATTGCCAGAAGGATTGCGGAAAGCACTGGAGTCCGGTTTGAGGGAGAGGAAGTCAAAGTCCTTGCAAACGATTCAGTTGGCATAATAATTCAGAACCTGGTTGAGAACGCTCTGGTTCATGGAAAAGAGGGCGTGAAGGTTGAGGTGGCCAAAGTGGATTTAAAGGGAATCCTGAGAGTCTCGGATAGGGGAGAAGGAATACCGGATGAAATAAAAGAAAAGATATTCAAGGCAGGATTTTCAACAAAAAACAGAACAGGATTGGGGCTGTATATAGTCAAAAAGCTTGTTGATATTCTCGGGGGAGAGATAAGAGTTTACGATAACAAGCCGAGAGGAGCTGTCTTTGAAGTGATTTTTAAAGCTGTTTAGCTTCGAACTGCGATATATGGTAATAATAATAGTGAATTACATGATTTAATCCGTAAAATTTATTAAATCTGAGTTTTCAAAATTTACAATGGCGGTGTCCATTGATGAGTTCTCGCGGATAGTGATTGCAATTCTGGACTTAAACTTCGAAATACTGAGGAACTTCCTGACACTCTTGGTTGTCTCTGCAACCAACACCACTCTTGTTAATGAGGGTACAAACCTCAACTTTTCAAACGTATGGGGATTAATCTACGGTGGCCTCGTCTCAAACTACTGGAACAGTCAGGTTATAAAAGAGGTTCTAAATGCAACACAGCACAACGTTTCGGCGATGAAGAACTTCTCAATCGCCATCAACTACCTCGGAAGCAACGCCACCACAGTTTTTGGTGATCCAGAAGGTACAAAGGGTTTGACATACCTTCAGAAAGGTGTCTACGATTACCTGAACAACAATCCCGATGCAGTCGAGAAGCTGGCGAACAGTATAACAGGCTTGTTTAAAGCACAGGTCGAGTTTTTGATAAAACTCATGGAGTCAGTAAACACAACGTTTACCTGACCGTGTAAAAAGGTACGGGAGTGAAGCAGAGAAATGCCAAGATGAAGGCTACAATGCCGATAACATATCTTTTAAAATCAAGAGGGGTTTCATCATCAGCCGGTTTGGGATGTCTCTGCATGGAGAAGAAGAAAGAAATGAAACCCCAAAAAAACCATATTGAGTTTGGCTGCTTAAGCTGTGCGTTAATAATGAAACCATAAGCAAGGAGCAGAAAGGGAACGGCTTTCGAGATCATCTCACTTCTCTCTCCAAGCATGGCTCTCATCACATGTCCGCCATCAAGCTGGCCGACAGGTATCATGTTCAGGAAAGTTACGAAGAACCCCACCCACCCAGCAAATGCTACGGGGTGAATGGCATCCTTCTGATAATTTGTAATGTAAAGAATCGCATCAAAAATCGGCGGAGTCCCGATGTAAAGTGTCGGAGGAACTTCAAGTTCGTATGGTAGCTGGAGACCTATCAAAACGACTGCTATCGATGCAGCAATACCTGTAATCGGCCCGCTGACTCCAACATCAAAAAGAGCTCTCCTGTTAGGAATTATTCCTCTGTGTCTGATTACTGCACCAAGTGTTCCAATAATTGTGGGAAATGGAATGAAGTACGGCAAGGAAGTTTTCATCTTCCATTTTTTTGCTGCAAAGTAGTGCCCCATCTCATGACTGCCAAGCACGAACATAATGGCGAGGGAAAACATCAAACCTCCGGCAATGTTTATCTCCTGACCGTAAAATGTGGAACCAACAGCAGTTGTTGTTACAAACGTCGCAATAAGGAGGATTATGTTTAAAGCATAGCTTTCCTCCCTCTCAATCTCCTTAATCTCCAAAACCATTTCGCCGTAGTGGTATCTCAAACCTACCTCGTAGTTCTGCGAGAGGAGATGCAACAGCCTTCTGATTTCACTCTCAGGCGAAATTGGTAAAACATAAAACCTAATCGTTTTGCCAATTCTCTCCTCACCGTAAATCCGAAAATACTTTTCTATTTCATTCCTCAGATTCATTTTACCAGCTCTACATATCCTTCCTCAGCATTAACGGTCACGTAATTTCCTGTTTTCACGTTCGCAAAGAAAAACTCATCTCTTACCTCCACGAGAGGTATTCCGGCAATAGCAGCACCCACCGCAATTATCGTTTCAGTTTTTCTGTTTATAATCGCCTTTGGAGCCACTCCCTTTTTTTTAAGGTTAAGCAAAACGTATGTACCAACAGTTGACCCTTTACCACCGGGAAAAATCAGAATTTTCCCTGCTATGCTTTTCCCCTTTATCTCGCAATCTTCTATAACCACTCCCGTTTCTTTATCAATTCCACCCAGAAAGGAGATGTATTCCTTTGTTACTAAAGCTTCTCCCTCCGCCCTACCTCTGGTTATCGGTCTGCAGGCGAATCTCACGAATAAAATATGCTGTTGTGCTATATGGCTTTTACCCTCTTCTTCTTGGCAAGGGGGCGGGGCTTCATAAGTATCCTTCCTCCGCAGTTTGTGCACTGCACGAGGCTTTTTTCCGTGTCAATATCCACCTCAGCCCCGCAAATCAGGCAGATGTAGGACATGATTACACCAGCTTTTCAACGAGTTTTCCTCCGGATGTCACGGGCTGATAGCAACCTCCAGCAAATTTGTATCCGCAGTGTCTGCATTCCCAGATTCCGGTTCCCGTTCTCTTAACCGCCTTTTTTCCGCATTTCCTGCAGAAATACTTCTTTCTCTGAACCTCCTCGATCTCAAGCCACGTCCTTCTGACTCTCAGACCGTATCTTGGTCCAAACCTGCTTGCTGCCTTTACTTTCTTCGTTCTGCCCATACAGACAGCATGTGATGCATTGCATTTAAACGTTTTCCACTAAAATGATAGATACGTCTTCTGATGTCTCAGGTACTCCCCCCTGTCAACAAGGTTTTCCACAAATACGCTGTCTTCTGGAAGGCTTTTGAGTTTATCAGACGAGTATCTGCTCCTCCCTATTCCAAGGACGTCGTTATGTCTGTTGCATACAAAAACTATTGAATTCTCACCGAATTCTGATGTCCTCTCAACTGAACCCGCAAAGATGTCCCTGCCATAGAGAAAAAGCATCTCTCCTCTCTCATTTACCCAAACTCTGTTTCTGCTGTTCTTTATCAGCCAGAAAGTTCCCTCAAGTGAAAATCTTAATCTTTTCCCAACCTCTCCCAGTTTAACTCCTGCATGATATGGCTTCAGTTCCGAAATAATTTTGCAGAGCTCCTTTGAAACCGCATAAACCTCTTTTTTTCCATCCTCCCTTATAATAATGGAATGATCATCCAGAAAACCGCCTGAACCGAAGTAGTTAAGAGCCTTTCTGATTACCTTCAGTTCTTTCTTATTTGGTTCTCTAAACGCCATTTAATCGCCTTTACAACCTTGCTGTAATCTCCATCTATCCTGAAAGCCTCAACTGTGTTGACAATCACACTCTCCCCAACTTCGACACTTCCTTCCATATCCTCAGGTAACACCAGCTCACCATTTGGAGTTAATTCGTAGCAGTCCATGTTTTCCTCTATCCCCACAACAATAAATTTTCTTCTCAGGAAGTATGGCCGGGTTTCCTCAAACTTCTTAAGGGTTGCAACTGTTTCGTTTGCGATAATTGATGTGTTCATCTCAATTGCTCTGCGGTTTATTCCAATCTCATTTCTGTCAAGCTCGTAACTGTACCCGCCAACTTTGCTGAGATACATGTCCGCTATAATCTCCACCGGATACCTGTACATCGTTCATAATTGCAGTAAATCCCCATTTATAACTTTCGGTCAATTTAGCAATTAATCATTTACAATATTTTCTGAAACAAGTAGTTGGGGCATGGAGAAAGCAAGGCTCTAATACATCTGCTGTGCTTTCATTAAAAATATATACGATAAGGAGAACAAGAACCGATGCTCATCGCTGTTGAGGGCATTGATGGAGCTGGAAAGACAACAATTTCTTCATACATTGCAGAACTCCTCAGAAAGAGAGGATACATGGTAAAGGTGTTCAAAGAACCCAGCAACAGCGAGTATGGGAGAAAAATAAAGAATTCAAAAGATAGACTGTCACCGGAAGAGGAACTTGAGCTTTTCTTAAAGGATAGAGACATAGACGTGAGGGATAATATAAAACCCGCATTGCAGAAGGGCTTTTTTGTTGTAATGGACAGATACTATCTATCAAACATTGCCTACCAGTCCGCAAGGGGCATCGATGCCAGACTGATCCGGGAGAGAAACGAAAAAATTGCTCCAAAACCAGACCTGACGATACTTCTTGACGTAGAACCTGAAATAGCCATGGAAAGGTTGAGAAAAAGAGGTGAACTCTCTCCATTTGAAAGACTGGATTACCTGAGAGAAGTAAGGAAGCGTTTTCTTGAAAATGCAGACGAAAAAACGGTTGTGGTGGATGCGTCAAAACCGCTTGATAAAGTCATGGAGGATGTGAAAAAAATTATTGACGAGCTGATTAAAGCAAAACCCTGATTAAATCTTTATCCCTGACAGTTCCCATGAGCCTGTTTTCAGAGTCGAGCACGGGAACGTAGTCAAGATCACTTCTGACCATTCTCTTAGCACATTTGGAAACGCTGGTTTGCGGATAAACGAATTCTGGTTTCTTCATGAAGTTCTTGACCGGTTCTCTTGGCAGCTTTACCACGCTGACCTCGAAATACTTCACAGTGTAATCTCTTACCGAATCCCAGCTCCAGCTATCATCTGTATCGCTTGAGGATGAGTATGCAGTCTGCTCTATGAAATCTTCGATAAGAGTTTCAGTAAGCATTATTTTCTCGTCAATAACTCCAACAAGTTCGTCGTTATCGTTAAGTACTCCAACAAACTCTGAGTTGGAAAGTCTCATGATCTCCCCGACCACGTTCAGGGGTGTTTCCTCCCATACACAAACAATGTGAGGAGTTATGTAATCCCTGACAGACTTCTCCACGTTCATTTCAGCTATCTTCTTCACTATGTCTCTAACAGTTATTATTCCAACAAGCTTTCCATCTTTAACCACCGGGAGCCTTCTGAAGGGGGTTGAGGTGAGGATCTTCACCACTTCCCTTGCATCAGCATCAGCATCAACCGTGGTTGGATTTGGTGTCATCAGAAGGGCGAGCTGGTTCTCCTCTATTTTTCTCAAAATATCTTTCCTTGTGACTATTCCAACCAGTTCAGAGTTTTTCAGAACAGGTACAGCTGATATTCCATGCTTCTTGAATAATTCCAGTACCTTGTCTCTTGTACTTGGAAGAGTTGCATATATTACATTCTTGTTCATAATTTCGGCGGCTTTCATTGCATCCCGATAATTCATTTGGGATAAATAGTTTTTCGTACCGCTCAATCAAAATGGAAGCTTAATTATAATTTAAAGATGCTGCGTTTCTGGAATAAAAAATTATTTTCTTAAAAGCCTCACGGTCTCCTCAACACACTTTATCTGGGCTTCCTTCGCTGATTTCAGGTTTTCCAGAAAGCTTTCGGTCCAGCTTCTCTCCAAGACTTCCTTGGCATAACTAAACACGTGTGGAGGGACTGAAAGAATTCTCTTCGTGTATTCTTCAATGCCTTTTTCGAGGTCCTCATAGATTTCATTCACGAGACCAAGAATCTTTCCCTCCTCAGCAGTTATGTCCTTTCTCATGAAAACCATCTCTCTTGCCACACCGTCCCCAACAATTCTTGGAAGGAGTGAAAGTGCGCCCATGTCCGGAATTATTCCGTAATCGGGCTCTCTCACGCTAAAAACTGTCCCCGGAGTGGCTATGCGAATGTCAGCAGCTAACGCAAGCTGCAAACCACCGCCAATGGCGTATCTCTGAACTGCAGCTATTACTGGCATTTTAAGCATTCTGATGCTGTAAATCAAATCCTGAACAAAATCAATTGCCTCAGGGAGATTTCCTATATCCTGCTGGGTAAGAGCAAAGAGCAGATTTCTGTCAAGACCCGCACAGAACGTATCTCCTTCCCCGCTCAGAACCGTAACTCTGGCTTCCGAATCCGCCACCTCCTTCACCGCATCTCTAAGCTCTGTAAGGAGTTCAAGGTCGAGGGCGTTCTTCTTTTCAGGTCTGTTGAGTCTGATTCTTGCCACTTCTCCAATTTCAAGCTTCACCTTGCTCATGGAGGGAAGAGGGGAGAAGGATATAAACCTTTACCGCTTGAAAAATTTCTCAACAAATCTGCCCTCCCTTCTCAAAATTTCTACCTTCCTGGCAAAATCCATGTTACCTATACCGAGGTCATCGAGCTCCACAGTTAGCGGACCGTTATAACCAAGCTCTGAAAGCTCTTTTAGCACACCTTCGATCTCCTTTCCTTTGCTTGGCTGAACGTGTCTCCCCTTTTCATCATAGTAGCTAACGTGAACGTTGCATATTCTGCTGAATAGCTCGAAAAACTCCTCAACTCCACCGTTGAGGATTGCGTGCTTGATGTCAAAGGTGAACATTATGTCGTGAGCATCGATAAACTCTTTTATCTCATCAGCAGTCCTGCAGAGGTTGTTTATTCTGTTCTCTGAATTCTCAAGCCCTATTCTTACCCCCTTGATTTTAGCAAATCTGCTTGAAATCCTCAGATAGCGATTTAAGGATAGATAATCCGCCCATACAGGTTCTCTTGCCGCACTCCTTTTACCTGCATGCAGAGTTACAGGTTGAGCTCGGATTTTTGATGCAAGGGCAATGGAGAAGAGAGTTTCCTTTAAGGTAAGGTCGCAAAGATCTTTGTTTACTGAAACGGGATTCAGATCCAGCACAGGAGCATGAATGGCGTTATCAAAATCCCTTAAGCATTCAAGCTTTTCCATAGCCCTGTCAACCCAAAAATAGGGAGTCTCAGGCCAGAACTCAACGCCGTCATACTCAGCAAGCTGGACGGCTTTGGCGATGATATCTGTCGAGTATTCGTAGAGAAACATTGAAGAAAAAAGAAGCTTCATTAAATCACCCTTCTCTTTCTGTATTCCTCAACAAGCCTCTCAAGCTGATCAATTTTCCTCCTCTTTGCCTCCTCAAGCTTTTCAGCGTAAACTCTCTCAAATTTTTCTGCATTAACTACTGCGATGTCATCACCCATCATAAACTCAACCTCGTCGAAGGAAATCCTCGGAACGCTGTATCTCTCAAAAATCTCAGCTGCAAGATGAGACATCTCACTGCTGCATATTATGGCCTTGATTCCCTTCTTGCAGAGCATCTCTGCCAGAGATGCACTTCCACCGCTCGAATCAATTATGAGAATAATATCACCCTCCGAAATCCCCATTTCCCTCTCTGCCCTCTCAATTTCTTCCCTTGTAAACTTTCTGAGAACCTTAACTTCCTTCCATCCCTGAAACTCAAGCATTTTCATTTTTCTCAGCATTTCGATTCTCTGCTTAAGCCGTTCAATCTCCTCATCTTTTTCTCTTAACTTCCTTTTCAGTTCTGCAATTTCTCTCTCAAGATTCTGAACGTAGGTTTCCTTTCTTATTTTCTCATGCTCCTCTCTCGAAATTGAGGCTATCCTTGCCCTCAGATTGTCTATCTCATCCCTTAGCTCTTTTATCTTTCTCGAGAGAATCGTGTTTTCCTCCTTAAGTCTCTCTATAACTCTGTCTCTTCTGATCACCTCTTCCCTGCTTACATTGTCCGTCTGGAACTTCTCTGTTCTGCTTTCCTCCTTGGTTTCGGAAAGTATCTCCTTCAGAGGTGTTCCCTTGATGATTTCAGCCTTTATTCTGTCAGAATCTATTCCCGCAGGAAGTCGCTTCTCGATGTTTATCAGCTTGTTCTTGTAGCTGTTGAAGGCATCTATCGCTGCAGCCAAAGCGTCCCTCTCATGGTCGTTGGAAGTTATGTACTTTGAAGTCAGTAACCTCTTCTTTTCCACGCTTATGTCCTCCTTTGGCGTGTAAAGAACAGCGTTGAATGAGGCTTTTATCTTGGATACAAATTCAGGAGGGGAACTTTTGTCGGTGGATATTACCACCGGTTTCCCGAGTGAGGATATGAACTCAACAACCTCTCCCGGACTCCACCCCTTCTTACTTTTTATGTCCACAACCTCCCCCCGTAAGTCGAGGGCAGCTACAGCTGTTGTTGAACCGGGATCAACTCCAACTATGAGATACCTGAGAGTTTTTCTGAGCGGTATGAATTCTATTTTTTCTTTTTCGATTGCCTCAACGACAACCTGCACGTCTCTTGTTTTGAAGGAATTTACGGGAATCTCATCCTTTTTTGCATTAACAATAATAACCCCTCTCGAGATCCCGCCGTATCCCTTTTTTACCTCCTCAACAAAATCAAATCCGGCCTCCACAATCTTTTCCCTGATCTCTTTGTATACCTCCCTAACAGCGTTGTGCACTTTCCTCCCATACTTTTTCTGCCTCCATCCTCCCTTTCCAAGGCTTCTGTTTCTCGAAACAGTTATCCTTGTTTTATCGGCAAATACCGAAATTTCACTCCCCATCCCAAAGCTTGCAAGGTAAGCACACGCCCTTGCTTCATCCATCGGATTCCTGATGTTTATTTTCAGTCCAAACCTCTTTGACAAACTGGGCAGAGAGTTCTCCCTGTCCGTAACCTGAACCAACTTGGTTTTTGAAGGTATGTTTTTGAGAAAAAATATCAGATCCTCCCTGTCCCTGAAGACCTCGTAAATGTTATCCACCGCTATTATTTCAGGTTTATTCTTTTTTATCATTCTGAAAAGCTTGCTCCTCGAAACGATCTTTTCAAACTCTTTACCGTTTTCAAGAACGACGACCGCGTATCTGGGCTTGATCTTCCCGTGGACAGAGCCACTTACTATATCAACTCCATACACCACACTCATTCCTGCAGAATTCTATCAATTGCAGTATTAATATCCTTTTCTGTGCGGTAGGTTCTGTTGAAGTAAGTGATTATGTTTGTCACGTCTCTCTCAAGAATTTCCCTCCATCCTTCCTCTCCAACCTCAACGCTTTGTGGAAAGTCTATTATCCAGATCCCCTCTTCACTGACAAGAACATTGTACTGGCTGAGATCACCATGAATTATTCCTCTGCGGTAAAATTTGGCGACCTCCTCAAGAATCATCTCAAGAACTTCCTCGGGATTCTCCACTTTAACCTTGTAAAGTTCCTTGGCATCTATGAGCTCCATCATTACCGCATTCCCCTCCCATGCATATACTTTCGGCACCGCAAGTCTCTGAAGTCTCTGCAATGCTCTGAACTCATTTCTTGCTGATCTGATAGCAAGAACGGAGAAGTGAAGGTCTCCATAGTCTCTCTTTTCCTTAACTTTCTTGAAGCTTGTGTGCCCGACTTTGTGAAATTTTATTACACACTCTCCGTATTTTTCTGAGTAGCAGTTGAAAACTGCACTCTCCTTGCCCTCACCCATCAGCTTTCCAATCGCATTAACAACCCCGCTTCTTACCAAGCGGTGAAGAGAGTAGAGGCTCAATCCAAGAAACGTGAAGGTTGAACCTTCATAATCCCTCTGCCTGTTCTGAACTACCTTTAAATCAGATAAATGTCTCAGAATGTTCTTTGCCTTCTCCTCCCCAATTCTGGCATGGTTTGCGATAATCTGAACGGGAACGTATTCGTAATCCCAGAGGTTCTTGAAAATGGCATCAAGAATTCTCCATGAGTGTTTTCCCATTTCCCCGTAAATCTCAGCGAGGTTCACTGCAGTATTTCAGTATACTGCTATTTGACATTTCCCATTAATCAAAACGCACATATATTGATGTTTGCCAGATTATGCATGAAAGAGATTTCGAGGATTTGCTCCAGCATTGTTAAAGCCGTTTGTGATGTCTATGTTGGTGAAAAAAAGCTTGTTGAGAACATGCTTGCTGCAGCTTTGACAAACGGCAACATTCTGTTTGAAGATTATCCCGGTCTGGGTAAAACCCTGCTTGCAAAGGTGTTTGCCAAGGTTATCGGAGCAGATTACAGAAGAGTTCAGTTCACACCTGATCTGCTCCCTTCTGACATAATAGGAGTGAAAATATGGCGTGGAGACAGGTTTGAGTTCATTAAAGGACCAGTATTTACCAATGTTCTGTTAGCGGATGAGATTAACCGCAGTCCGCCGAAAACTCAGGCAGCACTGCTTGAGGCAATGGAGGAAAGGCAGGTGACAGTGGAGGGTGAAACTTTTCCCCTCCAACTGCCCTTCTTTGTCATTGCAACCCAGAATCCGATTGAGCAGGAAGGAACCTACCTTCTCCCTGAAGCTCAGATGGACAGGTTCATGCTGAGAATAAGCCCCGGATATCCCGAAACTGTTGAGGAGGAGATTGAGATACTCAGAAGAAGAATATCATGGAAGAAGGACGATCCAACTGAAGATGTTGAGCCGGTGGTGAATCTCGATACTTTCAGAAGGATTCAGGAAATCGTCGAGACGGTTTACGTTGATCAGTCCATTCTTAAATACATATCCGAGCTTGTAAGAGCAACGAGAAAGCATGAACTTGTGGAACTTGGCTCAAGTCCGAGAGGCGGTCTTGCACTGCTTAAACTCTCAAGAGCTCTGGCTGTGATGGATGGAAGAGACTTTGTAATTCCAGATGATGTAAAAAGGGTTGCGGTGGAGGCTCTTGCACACAGAATAATTCTGAAATTCGAATATGCTGTGGAAGGAATAAGAGCAGAGGAAGTTGTTAGGGAGATACTTGGAGAGGTGAGGGTTCCGAAGTATGAAACTCAGGAGAGTTAGCAAATCACTGATCTTCACATCCATTTTTCTTGCAGAGCTTGGAGTTATTCTGAACTCAGTCGAGCTTCTCAAGCTCTCAGTTTTGCCATTACTCCTGCTTGTATTTCCAAATTTTCCATTTAAAGCTGAGCTGATGTCAGCTAAGCTTGAGGGAGGAGAAAGGGTGGGCGAAACTCTTGAGGTAAGCGTTGAGCTCAGGGTTGCCGGATTCGGATTGATCAAAGCCATGCATAAGTTACCCGATACTTTTGAGCTTGTTGAGGGAAGCAATGCGGTAGGAAAGTTCATAGCAGGCATTGGGGTGATAAGGATCAGCTACAAATGCGTACCCCTTAAAAGAGGACTTTACAATTTGGGCGTTGTGTTTGTTGAAGCTGAAAACAATTTTGCAACATGGAGAGCAAGGGCAAAAATCGAGTTTGAGGCGAAAAGGGAAGTAAAGAGCAGGGTTTACAGAGTCAGAAAAGTTGAACAGAGAAGAGGGATAGCGAGAAAACCCTCTCCAGAGATTGACTTATCGAGAATCGGAGTTCCGGGGACCGATTTCAGGGAGATCAGGAAGTACTCCTACGGTGACCCTGTAAAATTCATTAACTGGAAAGCAACTGCAAAAATTGGAGAACTGATGGTTAATGAGTTTGAAAGAGAGGGTAAAAAGACTGTCTGGATTTTTCTTGATACAAATCCCTACATGCTCCACGGTGATTTGAGAAGGAATTGCTTCGAAACCGCTGTGGAGATTGCAGCCTCTCTTGCATACTATTTTGCTGTCAGAGGGCACAAGGTCGGATTTTATGCTGTAGGACATGAACTGCTGATACATCCTGAGTCCGGAAGGAGACAGTTCGGCAAGATTTACTCAACTCTCGCCAAGCTCGATGTTTCGGACAGGGAAGAGAGTTTTCTTTCTGCAGTCGAGAGAAGCAGGAAGTACATCGAGGCTGTAAAACCTGCATCAATCTTCATAACAAGGGTGGAGCTAAGCAACCCGCTGAAGGCTGTTATGAAGGCCACGGGAAGAGGAAACCTTCCGGTATCTGTAATAGCGATAGCATTCAGGGATGACAGCATGGGCGGTATCGTGGAGAATGCCATGAGGGATAGCACAATCAGAAAGCTGAGGGCTGCCGGAGTTGAGGTTACTGAAGTTGAAGCGGGGAAGGCCGCGCTGGTGGGGATGGTGAAATGATATACATCCTGAACTTATTACTGGCAGAGATAGCCGGAATAATAACATACCAGCACTTCATAACCTCACCTCTGCGTTACTTCATTCCCTATCCGGCAGAACTGCTGATCTTCGCCATACCCCTTGCGGGAACTGTTATAAGAAAACCTTTCAGCTTTTACTACTACGCCGTTCTGGTTTTCTTCAACATCTCTCCCATTCTCTCCACCTCTGAAACCTTTGAGGGGATCATAGACTCTCTAAAGGCACTTGATGCTTTCGGCACAGGAACAGCCGGTATGGCAGAGAGCCTGAAGGCTGCCTTCATTGATCAAACAGGAGGTACAGAGGGGCTTTTAGCCGTCACCTGGCTCTACGTTGTTTCGGAGATTTTTCAGGGAAACTGGGAGTCGATAAGAGGGGCAATGGAGAGGGGTGTAGAGATTAAGGGAGCCTATTTCGCCTTCATACCGGCATTCTTTATTGCCCTTTTGTTCTACCTTCTCTTCCCTTTTGTTGCAAGCAGATTTGATTTTGGACTGGACAGAGTTGTTGCAGCGTTCGCTGGCATTGCCGCATTCTTTGCAGGTGTGTATTTGCTCTCCAGAGGAGTTGAGGAGGAAATATAAATCCAGAAGATTAACTTAAATCATGAAGCTGGAAAAGATCGAAATACTGAATCCGGAGCTCAGATATCAGATTGTGGTCGGACAGGCAAACTTTACAGTTTTTACCGTGGACGACCTTTACAAGTCTTTGCTGACGGCCGTGCCGGGAATAAAGGTTGCGGTGGCAATGAACGAGGCTGCACCAAAGCTTGTAAGAGTTACGGGCAATGATGAAGAGCTCAAAAAGATTGCCGCTGAGAATGCACAGAGAATTGCAGCAAGTCACGTTTTTGTAGTCGTCACTTCCAACGCTTTCCCGATAAACATCCTCAACACAATCAAGCTGCATCCTGCTGTTTGCAACGTTTTTGTCGCCTCTGCAAACCCCATTGAGATTATCGTTGCAGAAACAGAGCTGGGAAGGGCTGTTTTGGGAGCAGTTGATGGGACTGCAGTCACAAGGATTGAGAATGATGAGGAGAAAAACCAGAGAAGGGAACTCTGCAAGAAGCTCGGTTACAGAATTGATTGATTTAACATTCTCCAACAAAATTTTTAATCCCATTTATTAGCCACTTCTCATGAATGATTTCAGGGAAATTGAGGAGAAATGGCAAAAGGCATGGGAGAATGACAGAATTTTTGAGTCTGATCCTGACAGCAGGAAGAAATTTTTCCTCACAATCCCGTATCCTTACCTTAACGGAAATCTTCACGCCGGACATACGAGAACTTTCACAATTGGAGATGCATTTGCCAGATATATGAGAATGAATGGCTACAACGTACTTTTCCCCCTTGGCTTTCATGTAACGGGCACACCCATTATTGGATTGGCGGAGCTGATAGAAAAGAGGGACGAGAGAACCATCGAAGTCTACACCAAGTATCACGATGTACCCCTTGATGAACTGCTTCAGCTGACAACCCCTGAGAAAATTGTGGAATACTTCTCAAAAGAGGCGCTTCAGGCTCTGAAGAGTATTGGATACTCAATAGACTGGAGAAGGGTTTTTACAACCACCGACGAGGAATACCAGAAGTTCATTGAATGGCAGTACTGGAAGCTTAAGGAAATGGGGCTCATAGTCAAGGGAACGCATCCGGTAAGATACTGCCCCCACGACCAGAATCCGGTTGAAGACCATGATCTGCTTGCAGGTGAGGAGGCAACTATTGTCGATTTTACGGTTATCAAGTTCAAGCTTGAGGATGGAGACCTCATATTCCCATGTGCCACTCTCAGACCTGAAACTGTATTTGGTGTTACGAATATCTGGCTGAAACCAACAACCTACGTCATCGCAGAAGTGGATGGGGAGAAATGGTTCATGAGTAAGGAAGCATACGAGAAGCTAACCTACACTGAGAAAAAATTAAGGCTGCTTGAAGAAGTTGACGCTTCCAATTACTTCGGAAAATTCGTAATTGTGCCTGTTGTCAACAGAAGGGTACCGATTCTTCCAGCAGATTTTGTGGATACTGACAACGCGACAGGAGTTGTGATGAGCGTTCCTGCCCATGCTCCTTATGATCTTGCCGCAATTGAAGACTTAAAGAACGATGAAGCCACTCTTGCAAAGTATGGAATTGAAAAAAGCATTCTTGAAAACATAAAGCCGATTGTTTTGATTAAAACCGACATTGATGGGGTTCCGGCGGAGAAGTTGATAAAAGAGCTTGGAGTAAGAAGCCAGAGGGATGTAGAGCTTCTGGAGAAGGCCACAAAGACTCTCTACAAGAGGGAGTATCATGCTGGAATAATGATGGACAACACGATGGATTATGCAGGAATGAAGGTTGCCGAGGCAAAGGAGAGGATTCATGATGACCTTTTAAAACTCGGCCTCGGTGATGTTTTTTACGAGTTCAGCGAGAAACCCGTGATCTGCAGATGCGGCACAAAATGCGTCGTTAAGGTTGTAAGAGACCAGTGGTTTTTGAATTACTCCAGCAGAGAATGGAAGGACAGGGTGCTGAGACATCTTGAAAGCATGAGAATAATCCCTGACTACTACAAGGAGGAATTCAGGAATAAAATTGAGTGGCTGAAAGACAAGGCGTGTGCAAGAAGAAAGGGACTCGGAACGAGAATTCCATGGGACAGAGAATGGCTCATTGAAAGTCTCTCCGATTCGACGATATACATGGCATACTACATCCTTGCCAAGTACATTAATACCGGCTTGCTGAAGGCCGAGAACATGACGCAGGAGTTCTTTGATTACGTGCTCTTAGGAAAGGGAGATCTGGAGAAAGCTGCAGAATCCTCAAAACTTGAGGCGGAGCTGGTTGAGAGGATAAGACAGGAGTTCGAATACTGGTATCCTGTCGACCTGAGAAGCAGTGGAAAGGACCTGGTTGCAAACCACCTTCTGTTCTTCCTTTTCCACCACATCGCAATTTTTCCCCCGGACAAATGGCCCGGAGCCATTGCGGTAAATGGTTACGTGAGCCTTGAGGGAAGAAAAATGAGCAAAAGTAAAGGACCGCTCCTAACAATGAAAAGGGCTGTAATGCAGTATGGAGCGGACGTTACAAGGATGTACATCCTGCATGCTGCAGAGTACGACAGCGATGCGGACTGGAGGAGCAGGGAGGTTGAGGGACTCGCAAATCATCTGAAAAGGTTTTACAATCTTGTTAAGGAGAACTACCTGAAAGAGGAGAAGGAATTAACAACCCTCGACCGCTGGCTTATCAGCAGAATGCAGAGAGCGATTAAAAACGTTAGAGAAGCTATGGAAAATCTTCAAACAAGAAGAGCTGTCAATGCAGCCTTTTTTGAGCTGATGAACGACGTGAGGTGGTACCTGAGAAGAGGTGGAGAAAATCTCGTTGTTATCCTTGACGACTGGATTAAGCTGCTTGCCCCGTTCACCCCGCACATCTGCGAGGAGCTGTGGCATCTAAAGCACAGCAGCTATGTCAGCCTTGAGAGGTATCCTGAATACGAAGAAAGCAGAATTGATGAGGAAGCTGAGATGATTGAGGAATACCTGAGAAACCTTGTGGAGGATATCCAGGAAATCAAAAAGTTCGTAAGCGATGCAAGGGAGGTTTACATCTCCCCAGCAGAGGAGTGGAAGTTCAGGGCCGCAAAGGTGATAGCGGAGAGCAAGGATATGAGCCAGGCGATGAAAATTCTGATGCAGGATGAAGAGCTAAGATGGATGGGCAAAAAAGTTTCCAATTTTGTGAAGAAGGTCTTTAAAGACAGAAAGAAGCTTACAGCAATCAACGAGTGGGAGGTGATAAGGGAGAACATAAAATTCATTGAGAATGAAACAGGGCTCAAGGTTATTCTTGACACGAATAAGGTTCCTGAAGATAAGAGAATGCTGGCGATTCCCGGCAAGCCTGCAATTTATATTGCCTGATCAAAAAGTTTTTTAATTTGGAAACCACAATTTATCGTGATGGATATAAACAAACTGCCAGATCCAGTGATAATCATAAACCGGGATAACAAAATTGTCGGGCTAAATGATAAAGCAAGAGAGCTTGGTTTTGATTTTGGGATGGATTTCGTGATTTCTGAATCTGAAGATGAAGAAATTGAAGTTGGTGGAGAAATTTACAGCGTTAGATTTAGCGATTTAAATGGGGAAAGGATTGTTGTGCTGAGAAAAGAGAGTGATTTTCACAGAACTTTAATAGAACTGTTTCCTGACGGGATTATCATTCATGACGGGCAGAAAATTCTGTTTGCCAACAGGAGGGCTGCAGAAGTGGCAGGCATTCCACCTGAAAGGCTAATAGGAACGTCTGTTATGGACTTCGTGCATCCGGATTACATGGAGTTTGCTTTTGAAAGGATTAAGAAAATGCTTCAGGGAGAGATGGTTCCTCCAGCCCTTGAAAAATTTGTTCTTCCGGATGGCAGAGAGATTTACGTTGAGGTGAGCGGAAGTCATGTGGTCTTCAAAAACAAATCGGCCATCCTTTTGATAATCAGGGACGCAAGCGAAAAAATGGAGATGGAAAGAAGGTACAGAGAGTTCTTTGAGAACACTCTCGACATGATAGTCGTAACCGACTTGGAAGGAAACTTCATTGAAGTGAACAGAGAATTTGAGATGAACAGCGGTTACAGAAGAGAGGAGCTGATAGGAAGAAATTTCAAGGAGTTCTTTCCCGAGGATGAGGCTGAATACGTATTCAAAGTTTACAACAAAGCTTTCAGGGAGAAAAGTCCCGTCTACGGAATCGAGTTCAGGTTTAAGACAAAGTACGGTGTCGAAAAGCTGGTTGAGGGAAATATCAGGCCTCTTATTGAAAACAACAAAGTAAAGGGGTTTATTGCCAACTTCAAGGACGTTAGTGAAAGAAAAAGACTCGAGGAAGAGTTGCTTCGAACTAACAGACTCCTCAAAACGATTAACACAATTAACGAGGCCATAGTCAGGTTAAAGAATTTGGATGAGCTGTTGAAAATTGTCATCAGAGAAGTTTCACAGTACTGCAGTTTTTCATGGATTGCACTCTTTGATGAAGGAAAAGAGAAAGTGAAGATTTACGGCGTAGATAGATTTGACGAGAAGCTTTTTGAATGTGTGGGCATTGATGAAGCGCTGAAGGAGAAGAGAGCAGTCATAAAACTAAGCGGAGAGCATCCCGAATACTGTGTAAACTTTTTAGAGCACAAAAACCTGAACACCTACGTTTTTCCCCTAACGCATCTCAACCGGGTTCTCGGAATTCTTGTAATGTATTCAAATTTCAAAATTTCTGAGGAAGAAATCAGACTTTTGCAGACACTCGCAGATAATGTTGCCCTTGCCATTCACACCATAAAGCTTGAAGGGGCAAGAAAAAAATCTTTAAAGCAAATTGAAAGAAACATAGAGCAGTTTGCCATTCTCGCTGATAAAATAAGGAATCCTCTTGCGATTATAACCGGCTATGCTGATATTTTTGCCGGAAAGGAAAAAGATAAAATCCTTGAACAGGTTAGAAAAATTGAAGAAATAATTGAACAGCTTGAAGCTGGATGGCTTGAATCAGAAGATATCAGGAGGCTTCTGAGGGGGTTCAGTTATGAAGAAGATACTGCTGGTTGAGGATGAGCCCGATTTGCTTGAAATTTTCGGATACATGCTTTCAGATTACGAGGTAATTAAAGCCAGCGACGGGAGAGATGCCATTAGATTATTCAAAGAGCACCTGCCCGATATCGTTCTGATGGATGTTGAAATTCCCGGTATTGACGGTGTTGAAGCAACGAGAAGAATTCTCGAGTACAAACCTGATACAAAAGTAATTGCCATCACAGCCTTCGCCAGCAGAAGGGGTAAGGAGATGCTTGATGCAGGAGCGGTAGAGGTGCTTAAAAAACCCTTCAGAATGCAGGAACTGCTCGATACTGTCAGGAAGTATCTATGATTTTTGTCGATTCAAGAGAACCTGACAGAATAGTTCAGAGACTGAAATCACTCGGCATTGACGTTTACGTTCGGCATCTTGAGCTGGGAGATTATCTTGTAAAACATTCAGTTTACGAAGTTGTTGTTGAGAGGAAAGAGGTCAACGATTTCATAAACTCGATAATTGATGGAAGGCTCTTTCGCCAGTGTCACTTCATCTCAGCTAAGTATCCTCTTTCCATTCTTGCTGTCATCGGTGATGTTGACAGAGCTCTTGAAAACAGGGAGATTAGCAGAAGCGCAGTTATAGGTGCCATGATCAGTGTTGCAGTTAAAAACGTTGAGGGTCAGATTGTACCGCTAATATTTAAAAACGAGGAGGATTTTTGCCTGGCCTTAAAGTCGATCGACACAAGTCTTTCAGAGGGCGATCTGAAAATTCTTCCGAAGCTGAAAAAACATGAGAATCCAAAAGTTGCTATGCTAACTGCAATTCCGGGAATTGGGGAAAAGAAGGCTGAAAAGCTACTCGAACACTTCGGAAGCATTCAGAGAATCGCAAATGCCAGTATAAGTGAGCTGAAAAGAGTTGATGGAATTGGAGAGAAAAAAGCGAGAGAAATATACAGATTCTTCCGTTAATCCACCGGAACGAACTTCGTGCCGTAATGAATTATCCCATCCTCTCCATCCTCTCCGTATCTCCTGAAAGCCTTTTTCACCCTCATTCCAATTTTGATTTTGCTGTGGTCACAGGAAACCTGGGAAAGGATTCTTGTACCGTTATCGAGTTCGATCAGTGCAACAACATAGGGCTCCTTTTCCCTCACCACGGTATAGCTAACAATCCTCCCTTCATCGGGTAAAATTGCCTCGACAGGCTTTCCCTTCCTTCTGCACGTCGGACAGAAATTTCTTGGGGGGTAGTGGTAGTTACCGCAGCTCTCGCAGAAACTGCCCCTTAAATCGTACCTGTACCTGATCTTTCTCCATGACCTCGGAACCATTTTATCACCTCCTCAATATTGATACAACCGCAGTTGCTCCTGTCCCGCCGATGTTCAGGGCAAGCCCTCTTTCAGCATCCACCTGCCTTTTTCCCGCTTCGCCACGCAGCTGAAGTGTCAGCTCTACTATCTGCCTAACTCCTGTTGCTCCAACAGCATGACCGCACGCTTTAAGTCCTCCAGATGGGTTTACCGGGATTCTGCCACCAATTTCAGTTACTCCCTCTCTTATGAGTTCAGCACCCTTTCCCTTCTCAGCAAATCCGAGATCCTCGTAGGCAAGAATCTCGGCTATTGTGAAGGAGTCGTGAACTTCCGCAACCTGTATGTCTTCCGGTTCAACACCCGCAATCCTGTATGCCTCTCTGCCAGCCTTAACAACAGACCTCATCGACAGAATATCCTTTCTGCTGTGTAAGGCAAGATAGTCACTTGCCTGCGTGCATGCTTCGATATAAACTGGTGTGTCTGTAATTTTCCTCGCAACATCCTCGCTTGCGAGAATCACTGCAGCCGCACCATCGCTTACCGAAGAGCAGTCGAGGAGCTTCAGCGGTTCTGCAACGTAGGGAGAGTTAAGAACATCTTCCACTCTTATTTCCCTCCGGAACTGAGCCTTTGGATTTAAAGCTCCATTTCTGTGATTCTTAACGCTAACGAGAGCTAAATCCTCCTCTGTAGTGCGGAAGGTTTCCATGTGAAGTCTGGCAATGATTGCATAAAGAGCCGGTAAATTCCCGCCGAAGAAGTTCTCCCATTCAATGTCAACGGAAGCTGAAAGTATTTCCATGGGATCTCCGACATCCGTAACCTTCTCCGCCCCGGCTGCTATTACGATATCATGCATACCTGAAGCCACAGCCATGTAAGCCTGCCTTACAGCCAGTCCGCCACTCGCATCAGCACCCTCTACCCTCGTTGCCGGAATTCCAAACTCTGCAAGCCCCGCATAATCAGCAATTAATGCAGCAATGTGTTCCTGGCCGAGATACCTTCCACCGCTCATGTTTCCGACGAAGATCGCTTCTATTTCCTTTCCTTCAAGGTCAGCATCCTCCAGAGCCTCTTTTCCAGCCTCGAGAACGATGTCTCTGAAACCCTTATCCCAGAGCTCTCCGAATCTGCTCTGCCCCACACCAACAACCGCTACTCTCCTCATGCCTTTATCTTCCTCCTGTGTTTCAGATAAATCGCGTAATCCACATACACCTTTCTCTCTATCTTCTCCCATACCTTCGGTTCTCTCTCAAACTCCTTTATTCTCTCAGTAACCCTCAGGGCAAAGGCATCGCTTCCCGCACCCGAGCCAAAGGAAACAAGAAGAATTCTCTCATCTGGCTCAGCTATGTCAAGTGTTGCTGCAAGGCCTATCAGTGATGAACCCGAGTATGTATTTCCTATGGCTTTCACAACAAGTCCCTGGCTTATGTGCTCCTCGCTGAACCCCAGCATTTTTGCCGCTCTCACAGGAAACTTTGCGTTGGGCATGTGAAAAACTGCATAATCGAAATCCTCAGTTTTGTAGCCATACCTCTTCATCAAACCCCTTGCTGCGGAAACGACATGCCTGAAATATGCCGGTTCTCCGGTAAACCTCCCACCATGGCTTGGATAGGGCTGCAGATCTCTCCTCCAGAAATCCGGAGTGTCGGAAGTGAATGAGTAGGTTGCCTCAATCTCAGCAATGGGGTCTTTTCCGATGATGAAAGCCGCACCTCCGGCTGATGCAGAATATTCAAGGGCATCTCCGGGCCTTGACTGGCTTGTGTCCGCACCGATAGCCAGACCAAACTTTATCATTTCTGCCTTAACCATTGAATAGCAGATCTGCATTCCTGCAGTTCCAGCCTTGCAGGCAAATTCAAGATCCGCTGCAAAGTACTCGTTGCCCACACCGATAGCTTCACCAACTATCGTCGCTGTGGGCTTTACCGCATACGGATGGCTTTCAGACCCAACAAAAACGGCACCAATGTCTTCAGGGTTAATTCTGGCTCTCTTAACAGCTTCCCTGGCAGCTTCAACAGCAATTGTGGCGGTGTCTTCATCCACATCCGGAACAGACTTTTCGTAAACCCCAAGTCCGTCCTTTATCTTTTTTGCATCTTCCCCCCAGACTCTTGCGATCTCCTCAACCTTTATCCTGAACCTCGGAATGTAACTGCCATACGAAACAATCCCTATCATGCAAACTTCCTCCTCAACCTTTTTATCATCTCCTTAACTTCCATCCGGGTAACAATGAGGGAAATTCTCTCAATCTCAGCAATTTTAACAGCCATCTCGTCAACATCGTTCGCCCTCAAACCGTGAAGCACCACTGCAGATGGCTTGAGATTTGAAACTCTCACAGCAACCATTGGGGATCTTCCGGTGGAGACTTTTGTGAATATCAACGCTCTCTCGCTCGTAAGTCCGTAAAGGCGGTAAAAGTCAAAAGCATTTAAAGAAAGTATGGCCTTTATGCTGTCTATCACCGTATGGCCGTGTATGGCTTTTTTAAAATCTGTAAGCGTTTCTCCTTCAACAACCTCACAAAATTCCCGTATTTCGGCACTTTTCTGATACTCCGCAATGTCAAGGATCACGCTCTGGTCGCTTTCAATAAAGTAGCGATACTTGGAAAGAACCTGATAGCCCCTCTCACCATCAATTTCAATTAAAGCTGTTACGAACTTTCTCAAAAAAGCTGACCCCGGCCTCCTCCTCCCGGACTCGTAGTCGCTTAAAACAGAAGGGGATACTCCTATCTTTTTTGCTATTTCGCTCTGTGTTGCGTTGAAGATTCCTCTCCACTTTCTCAAAGCCTCACCCGTATCTTCTGAAAGAACTATATCACCGCAGATCCTTTCTGCAATGCTTCGAAACTCCACAAGTAAAATTTAGCATATCATTTATAAAGTTAACGGATTGTCGAAAGACTATTCGACAATTGCCTTGCAAAAATAACCGGTAGCTTTAAATCCAGAAAAAACAACATTCACTACCCGCCGTTGCGGCTGGAGGGTGCGGTTGCACGCGATGATAGGCCGCCGGGAAAAGGGCTCGTGGTCTAGCGGTCATGACGCCTGCCTCACACGCAGGAGGTCCCCGGTTCGAATCCGGGCGAGCCCATTTTTATACCTCTTATCCCCCCTTCCCCCATACTGTTGTATCTCAAAAAAGTTATGCTCCGGCCGGGATTTGAACCCGGGTCGCGGGATCGAGAGTCCCGTATGATTGGCCGGGCTACACCACCGGAGCTTGCTGTTGATTTGGTAAATAGTGTTTATAAACTCTTCTGTTGCCTGTGTTGATAATAAAAAATAAAAGAAAAATTTCAGTCGATCTGGATCTTCTTTCCGCTCTTCTTCGGTGTCCTCTTCTTCAGAATTACTTCGAGAACACCGTTGTTGTACCTTGCCTTTGCTGAATCCGGATCTATCTCTGATGGCAGCTCGACCGTTTCGTAGTACTTCCTGTTCTCCCCTTCCGCCCTGATTTCAAGGGTTGTCTCGGTAGCATTGACCTCAATATCCTCCTTGTTTACACCAGGCATTTCTGCAATAACCTGAATTTCAGTGTCCGTCTCAATCACGTCAACCAGAGGTCTTCTCTCTTCAATTCCTGTCTCCTTAATTGTTGGCTTGGTGCCAAACTCTCTTATTTCAGGCTTCCCGTCCGGTCCTATTCTTATTGAGAAACCCCTGACTATCGGCTTAATCTCTCCAGCCTCTGCCCTCCTGAAGATGTTCTCGATGTCCCTCATCATCCTCTCGAATATGTCGTCTATGCCAAATCTGAAGATGTCATCAAATATGTCCCATTCCTCCTCCCAATCCTTTCTCCTTCTCCTCCAAACCATACAACACCACCTCCTCAAGCATACATCTTGTGGAAATCCTCAATCAACTTCTCATACTTCTCAATATCCTCTTTTGTAAGGCTCGGCTTTATCTTCTTCAGAGCCTCTTCAAAGTGTCTGTTTTCTATCTTGAGCTTCTTTGCCGCCTCTCTTGCCTCTTCCCTACTCATTCCTGGTTTGATGAGCTCCCTGATTGCGAGCATACCTGCTTCTCTGCACACCGCCTCAATGTCCGCTCCACTGTAACCCTCTGTCCTCTCTGCAAGCTTTTCGATGTCAACATCATCAGCAAGCGGTTTTCCTCTCAGGTGTATCCTGAATATCTCCACCCTCTCCTTCTTACCCGGTGGTGGGATGTAGATATGTCTCTCAAGTCTTCCCGGCCTGAGTAATGCTGGATCAATCATGTCGGGTCTGTTGGTCGCAGCAATCACCACAACATCCTTCAGCTCCTCCAAGCCATCAAGCTCTGTCAGAAGCTGACTCACAACTCTCTCTGTGACATGTGTATCTCCGATTCCGCCTCTTCTGGGGGCAAGGCTGTCAATCTCGTCAAAGAACAAGATGCAGGGAGCTACCTGTCTCGCCTTTCTAAACATCTCCCTGACATGCTTTTCACTCTCTCCAACCCACTTGCTCAGCAATTCTGGGCCTTTGACACTGATGAAGTTCGCATTGCTCTCGTTTGCAACAGCCTTTGCGAGCAGAGTTTTTCCTGTTCCCGGGGGACCGAAGATCAGTATCCCTTTTGGTGGTCTGATGTTTGCTATCTTGAACACTTCGGGATACTTCAGCGGCCATTCTACAGCCTCCATGAGCTCCTGCTTTGCATGCTCCAATCCGCCAACGTCCTCCCACCTGACATCTGGAACTTCCACCAGCACCTCTCTCATGGCGGATGGTTCAATGTTCTTCAATGCCTCCAGGAAGTCTTCTCTTGTCACCTTCAGGTTTTCAATAATCTCGTTGGGTATTTCCTCGGATTCTATATCTATTTCGGGCAGAACTCTCCTCAATGCATGCATTGCAGCCTCCTTGCACAGTGCCTCCAAATCAGCACCAACGAAACCGTTGGTAAGCTCGGCAAGTTCTTCAAGGTCGACGTCCTCAGCAAGAGGCATCTTTCTGGTGTGTATCTCAAGTATCTCCTTTCTCCCCTCTTTATCCGGCACACCAATCTCGATCTCCCTGTCAAATCTTCCGGGCCTTCTTAACGCTGGATCAATCGCATCAGGCCTGTTGGTGGCTGCAATGACTATAACCTCCCCTCTTGCCTCAAGCCCATCCATCAATGCCAGAAGCTGTGCAACAACCCTTCTTTCAACCTCTCCCGTCACTTCTTCTCTCTTGGGTGCAATGGAGTCAATCTCATCTATGAATATTATTGAAGGTGCATTTTCCTTTGCCTCCTCGAAAATCTCCCTGAGCCTCTGCTCTGACTCTCCGTAGTACTTGCTCATGATCTCCGGCCCGCTGATGGAAATGAAGTGTGCATCAACTTCGTTTGCAACAGCCTTAGCAATTAGCGTTTTTCCTGTTCCCGGAGGGCCGTAGAGCAGCACACCTTTCGGTGGGTCAATTCCGAGTCTCTGGAAGAGTTCAGGGTGTTTCAATGGAAGTTCTATCATCTCCCTGACAAGTCTGAGTTCCCTCTTGAGCCCTCCGATGTCTTCATAAGTAACATTTGGAACCGTTCTCTTTACCTCTTCAGCCGGTTTTTCCTTCAGCTCTATTGCGGTGTTTCTCGTTACCACAACCACACCCGAGGGTTTGGTAGCGGTTATCACAAACGTTAGAGTGTGACCGAACACCTCAACCCTGATTTTCTGCCCCTTGATAACCGGCCTCCCCTCCAGAAGCCTGAGCAGGTATGTCTCTCCGCCCATAAGCCTTACAGGTTCTGTTGGAGCGAGGGTGACCCTTTCTGCTGGCTTTGCGGTGACTCTCCTTATTCTGACTCTGTCATCAATACCAACACCCGCATTGCTCCTTATGCTACCGTCAATTCTTATTACCCCTGTACCCCTGTCCTCTGGATAGCTTGGCCAGACAATTGCTGGAACGGTGTTCTTGCCAATGATTTCGATAATATCACCGCTCTGAAGTCCAAACTTTTCCATCACCTCCGGATCAATCCTCGCAACACCTCTGCCAACATCACGGTAATATGCTTCCGCAACCCGTAAGGTTATTTCCCTATCCTCTTTCATTTTTACCACCTCCCCATCACTTTATTATCCAAACAACTTCTCCATCTGTTTCTCTCCTCTCAACCAGCCCTCTCCTGTTAAGGGAATCAAGCGCCCTCTCAACCTCCCTGTACGGGAGTCTGAAGGTTTCTGCGATCTCTGCTGATGTTTTCAAACCCTTTGCAAGGCCGAGCAATACAAGTCTTTCAAGATCATCGCTTACCACTCTTTCAATTTCATTCAGCATTCTCTCTACAAACTGGTTGAATCTCATTGAAAGGTAGCTCTGCATCCTTGAAAACGTCTTCTGCAAATCTTCAGCAACCCTCAAAGCTTTGTAAATCTCTGAAATTGATTCAGCTCTCAGTCTCTCCATCATGCTGAACTCATTCCGAATTTCTTTTATCAGAGACTGCAAATCGTAGGTTTCACCATCTCTGATTTCAGCATCGAACTTGTGAGGGGAAATCACCACCTCAAGGCGGATATTTCTCGGAATGTAGTAGTATCTCCTTCTCCCCTCCTCGAAGCTTGCCACCACCCCTGCTTTAACAAGCTTGTCAAGGTGCTCGAGCACGGCTTTGGGTGCCATGCCAAGATAGTACGAAATCTCACTGACGTAGCACGGTTTTCTCGAGAGAAGCTCCAGTATCTTTCTCCTGCTCTCGTTTCCGAGGATATCCATTATCGTCTCTGCATCAATTTTCATCCGATCACCTCTATGCATGTTCAACACTAACTCCCTAACTCTCAATATCGGTTACTAACTTTATGTTAGTTACATAGTATATAAAGTTTTCGCCTTTTCTAACGAAATTCCAGCCCTCTACATATCATCACAAAACATTTAAATAGATATTATGTCATAATGAGTATTAGGACGGAGGTAGCAGCATGGTCAGGACAATAACAATCGCATCGGGGAAGGGGGGAACTGGAAAAACAATGATAACAGCAAATCTCGGTGTAGCTCTCGCTCGACTTGGCCATGACGTTACAATAGTTGATGCTGATATAGCCATGGCAAATCTGGAGCTCATTCTTGGAATGGAAGGTTTGCCCATCACATTGCAGAACGTGCTGGCCGGAGAGGCAAGAATTGATGAGGCCATATATGTTGGCCCGGGCGGCGTGAAGGTTGTACCTGCGGGTGTAAGCCTTGAGGGGCTGAGAAAGGCAAACCCGGAAAGGCTTGAGGATGTTCTCACGCAGATTATGGAGAATACAGACATACTGCTTCTCGACGCTCCGGCAGGTCTTGAGAGAAGTGCAATTATAGCAATAGCTGCAGCCCAGGAATTGCTCCTTGTCGTGAATCCTGAGATTTCCTCGATAACTGATGGTTTGAAAACGAAGATAGTTGCAGAAAGACTTGGAACCAAGATCCTCGGTGTTGTTATCAACAGAATCACAACGCTCGGAATCGAGATGGCGAAGAACGAAATAGAGGCAATTCTTGAAGCTAAGGTAATCGGACTTGTTCCGGAAGATCCAGAAGTGAGGAAGGCTGCTGCGTACGGTAAACCGGTCGTTTTGAGGGCTCCCGATTCCCCGGCATCAAGAGCAATAACAGAGCTTGCAGAGGTCATAGGTGGAAAAGCTAAGAAGAGAATTCCAGTGGAAGTGAAGGAGAAAAAGAGGGAGGGGGCTATTGCAAAAATGCTTAAAATATTTAGAAGAAGGTGATAATTATGGACTTTCTTGGGTATTTGCTTGTTTCGCTCCTGCTCATCAGCATTGGTCTCAATCTGGTTCTTCTAAAGAAAGTAAGAGACTTGAACAGAGAGTTAAGAGAAGTTGGAGCGAGGGTGAGCGTGACAAAAGATGAGCTTGCAGCAATCAGGTCAAGACTTGAGAGAATGAAAGGAGAAATTTAAAGAATTTCCAATATTTTTTCACACATTTTTATGTTCATCAGATAATCATCAAGTGCTGAGATCAGCGTTCCAATTTTCTCAACCTTAACCTCCACCACGATCTTCCTTTCTGCCCGGCAACTGCACCATTCAGGGTCATCAGGTTTAAGGGCTTTTACCACAGCCTCAGGATCCTTCGAGGCTAACTCTAAACGAGCATGGCACAGCAAAGTCTGTCAACCTCCTTTAGAAACTCTTCCACCTTATCAGGAGCTATGTTTGCACCTGCAGCAACTCTGTGCCCTCCTCCTCTTCCTCCAACTCTCTCTGCAGCAAGCCTCATAATTTCAGCAAGATCGACTCTCTCTGCCAGAGCTTCGTTAGTTCTTGCCGAAACTTTTGCATGTTCGTTTTTTATGTTGATAACAATCAGAGGTTTGTCAGTAAAAACGTAGCGGGAAAGCGTGGTTGCTACTGGACTTGCTGATAATCCATTCTCCATAATGAGATACCTTATGCAGAAACCCTCCCTGACCTCTTCCCTCCTCTTTTTGAGCTCTTCCAGTATCTGTACAACATATTCGTCTCTTATTCTGATAGCCCTATTCATCGCCTCAACATCACCGAGAAGCATTGCAAGGGCTGTGCTCATTGATCCGATTCTTCCACACGAGTTAACAACGTCAACAGCCATAACAGCATTCTTTATGAGCAGATTTTTCAGAACGATCCTCTTCCCGATTATCTGGTCAAATATTCCGGTATAAGCGTTCATCTTAAGGAGTCTGAGAGCTACAGCATCTGCAAGTCGTCTTATTTCGTCTTCACCAAGTTCATCAAACTCCCTGTCTCCATCAAGCCCTGCTTTTTCAAGAAACTCCTCAAGCTCCTCCTCCTTTTTGTAAAAGTCGAGATAAGGTTCCAGACTCTTTACCAGTACATCCCGCAGTTTCCCGGATGGTAAATTGACCCCTTTTTTCTCTTCAACAACTCCAGCCTCTATGCCTTTTTTAAAAATCTCTTCATTTCCACCCACTATTTTCTGCTTGTCTCCAAGGGCGCCTATCAATGCCAAAGAAGCCAGATCCCTGTTCCTTCCCAGTTCATTGGCGAAAAAGTAGCATACTCCGCTGGCTGAGAGCTCAAAAGTCCCATCCATTCCAACAAGATGCGGATTGACGTGTACAATGTTTCCCTTAGGTCTTATCTCCCCATTTGGAATGTGGTGGTCAAGCACCACAACATCCGTCTCAACCTGTGAAATCAAGTCAGCATACCCGCTTCCCATATCTGCGAAAACCAGAAGTTCTCCCCTCTCGTACTCAAAGGGTTCGTTAAGCCCCTTCAAAAATGTTATGTGAAATGCCTTGCCCGCTCTCAAGAGAGACTTTGCAAGAATTGCTCCGGCAGAGATACCATCTGCATCATGATGGGTGTAAATTCTCACGAATTCGTGTTTCGCAACAAGGTCTGCAGCCCTTCTTGCTCTCTCCCTCAGCAGATTAATTGCCGAGCCCGAACTCATCGTGCACGACCCTTACAGCGTTCACCCCATCCTTACCATCAACAACGAAAGATACGTTGTACTCTGAACAGCTCTGGCTTATCATTATTACGTTTATGGCATTTCTCCCAAGAGCCGAGAAAATCTTCCCGGCAACACCAGGAGTTCCGGCCATTCCGGAACCAACAGCACTTACAACCGCGATGTCAGGAATTTTTTCAACCTTCGTAACCCCATTCTCAAGGTTTTTGAGGGTTCTGTATGCTTTATCCAAATCTTTTATATCAACAACTATTGAGAGGTTAAGTTCTGATGAACTCTGGGCTACCATAATGACGTTAACTTTCTCCTCTGCAAGTCTGCCGAAAACCTCAGACATAATCTCCGCAAAATCAAATCCAGCACCGCTCACGTTGACTATTCCTGCCTGAGGTATTAAGCTTAATGCCTTCACTATTACACTGCTGTTACTGGTAGTTGGGCCTATTACAGTTCCCGGTATTTCAGGATTGAACGTGTTCTTAATTCTGACAGGAATTTTCTTCTTCATCACAGGTTCCAGAGCTCTTGGATGGAGTATCTTCGCTCCGAAGTGGGACAGTTCCATTGCTTCCTGATAGGATATTTCGGGAATCACCTTGGCATTGGGAACGTACTTAGGATCGCAGGTCATGATTCCGTCAACTTCCTTCCATAGCCACACCTCGTCAGCATCAAGGGCTGCTGCAAGTATTGTTGCGGTGTAATCACTCCCGCCTCTCCCGAGTGTGGTTATGCTTCCGTCGTCAGTAGCCCCGATAAAACCTGTAACCACGGGTACAGTCTTTTTTATTGTAAGGAGGGGTTCAATCCTGTTTTTAATCGTTGTATAAACACCGGGAAGAGGTTTTGCTCTTCCAAAATTTCGGTCAGTAATGATACCAGCATCTCCTCCAGTCAGGGCAACTGAGTCCACACCGAGAGAGAGAAGGGAAGCGGAGAATATTGGGGCTAAAAGCCTCTCTCCAAATGATACTATGTAGTCTTCACTTCTTCTGGTCAGTTCACCGAGGTAGCTTATGCCAAGAAGAACTTTTTCAAGCTCGTCGAGCAGTCTTTCCACTGCCGCTATCACCTTGTTCTTTACCTCCTCATTTCTCACAGCATACTCAATAGCCTCATAGTGTCTTTTCATCATGTCTGCAATGAACATCTTTATGAAACCAGCTGAGGGTTCCGAGCAGCACCTCTGTGCAGCTTTTATAAGAGCATCTGTCACTCCCTGCATCGCAGAAACAACAACCACGACTTCATTCCCTTCCAAGAACTTCTTCACAAGATTAGCACAATGGTAAATGTTCTCTCCATCCTTAACGCTCACTCCTCCAAATTTCATTACGATTCTCATCCTTTTGCCTGATTTTAGCAAGAAATATAAATCTTGCTGAGCTATCTGGAACTCCAAAATCTGTAAAAAAGCTTTTTGCATTTTTCATAATCAAGTTTCTCAACAAATCTCACGAGTTTCTGCTCATGAACGAAGTGGGGATAATCTCCATCAAAATCCGGCAACATCTCTCTCTTTTCAAGTAGCGTTATGAAAACGAGGTTTCTCGCAGCGAGAAGTGCAAAATTCTCATCTTCATCGAAAATAAATGCTTTCAGAATTCTCTCCCCCGGACTTTCGAGATATCTCGTCCCGATTCTTTCAGCGATGATGTCTGCTATTCTAACACTCTCAGCATCAAGAATCTCCGAAAGCTTAAAATGGTTTATTCCAGCCTCTACCGCAGCATTATCCCAGTTTTCCAGAACTTTTGCTCTCATCTCATCTCTCATCACGATTCTCTCCGCTTCTGCCTTGGATAACCTCAAAATTTTTTCAACAACTTCTTCAAAATCTGCCTTTAGGAATGATTCCGTGTAGTCGATATAGAGTGCACTGACTTTCCTTTCCATTTCTCTCACTCTATCATCACCTTCACCCAGATTCCTTAGCTTCTCAACCTCCTCCAGGTATGGCTCCACCTGCATGATCCTCCTGTCCCTTAATTCCTTCAGCATTTCCATGAGCTTTTGCGTGTAAAGTGGATACTGCGTACTGATCTTTCTTGCATAAAAATCAACACTTATTTTTCCATCCAGAACATCATAAAAAAGGTCGTTTCTCGGCTCTTCCAGTATTATGGTGTCAAAACCTGAAAACTCTAACTTTAAAAATTGGAGATTTTCAACTCTTGGAGAGTTGTAGATGATCCTCATTTTTTAAGGTCTTTGAAGATTATTTCAGCAACTTTTTTCCCGCTCAGAAGCATTCCACCAAATATCGGACCCATTCTTGGAAGGTTGTGAACAGCTGCAACCGCCATTCCTGCTGCATAAAGACCCTTTGCCACCTCTCCTGTTTTTTCAACAATCTCTTTCTCTGAAACCTCCGAGTAAGCTGACCTCTCTCCGGGAATTGCAATGTTTAAGGGAATCTTTCTCGCAGCAACTGATATAACCTCCGCATCGTGTCCGGTCGCATCAACCACTGCCTTGCTTCTGAGGAGTAGAGGATCAACATGCAGTCCGGAAATCTCAACAGCACCCCACTGAATGCATACTCCCTCAACTCTAAGCGGTTCATCTCTGAAAATGACGTCCTCAACCGAAACCCCGTGGATTATCTTCGCACCTGCATCAATAGCCTTTGCTGCAAGTTTCGCCATGAATTCAGCTGAATCCACCACGAGAAAGTTTCTGTGTTCAGCATATCTCATTCCAAAATCTTCGAGTATGTCCTTTGTTTCTTTCTCAATCACCACTTTATGAAACAGCATTCCTCCTCCGCCGATGCCACCTCCGAAGCTCAGTCTTCTTTCTAAGACAAGCGTCTTGAGACCGCGTTCAGCAAGATACCTGGCAGCAGTCAGCCCTGAGGGTCCAGCGCCAACGACTATAACGTCGGATTCTGCATACTCAACCCATTCCTTAGATGCCATCTCGACTATCGCTTTCGTTATTTCTGCTTCCATGTGTAGTTAAGTTCGACGGGGTTTATAAAGTTTCATCTCAACCTAACTTCTCAGAAAGTAATACATTAGCCCGACGAATCCCGCAAGGCTTACTGCCATTTCAGCGGAACTTTGAGAAGCCACGCTTCCCAGAAGGTACAAGGGCACAAAAAGGAGTATTGGAATTAGGGAGACTGCCTCCAAGAGAATCATAGGTATCAGGAACGGTAACAGGATTCCTATCATGGTAATTCTTAGCAAAATAATGTATTTAATTTTTGCTGAGCTTATAATAATTATTACCACTTTAAACATCGCAACCATTTTAGCTCTCTGAATGAAGTAAAAATGTGTCGCTGAAAGAGTTGCTGAAGGACAGGCTCGATGAGGAGGAACTTAAACTTCTCAGAAGGAGTTTCGAGATCATAGGTGATATTGTAATCATTGAGATTCCCGACGAGATTCTTCACCATGCAAGAGATATTGTGGATGCAATACTCAGCAGACACAAGCATGTCAGAACTGTTCTGAGAAAGATCGGAGAAGTTAACGGTGTTTACAGGGTTGCAAGATACGAGCCTGTTTACGGAGAGAAGACAGAGACCGTTGTGAAGGAGCACGGTTGCAGGTTTTTGGTTGATCCAACAAAGGCCTACTACTCTGTAAAGCTTTCAGGAGAGAGGGAGAGGATTGCAAGGCTTGTCGGCGAGGGAGAGAGGATCCTTGTAATGTTTGCAGGTGTTGGGCCATACCCTATTGTAATTGCAAAGCTTGCAAGGCCAGAGAAGGTAATAGGAATTGAGCTAAACCCGCATGCTGCCGAATACTTCAGAAAGAATGTCAGGCTGAACAAAGTTGAGGATGTTGTTGAGGTTTTTGAGGGAGATGTTGAGGAAGTTGTCCCGAAATTGCCCGGTGAGTTCGACAGAGTTGTTATGCCGGCTCCATATTCGGCAGAAAGCTTCATCCACCTTCTGAAAGGAAAGGTTAGAAGGGGGGGATTTGTCCACTACTACACCTTTGACAGCCAGAATGAGGAGGAGAGGCTGCATGAGAAGGTGATGAAGAGGTTTGAGGATGAAGGATTGAGTGTTGAAGTTTTAAAGGTCAGGAGGTGCGGCAACTTTGCTCCGTACGTTAACAGGTATGTGGTTGATTTAAGGGTGCTTTAATTTTACAATCGCTTTTCTTCTTGATGGCTATCAGCATGTATTTTCATCGCCAACAGAAACTGAAGGTTCTGGATTGGGGAAAGTGGTTTTTCTGCATTTCAGATAATCTGCCGGTATTGGGTAGACTTTATTACCTCCCGGTGGGTCCCAACCAAGTTTTGCCACCGCAAGACCAGTATTCTCATACCACTCATACTTTATTCTTTTGATTTGATTATGGAAGTTGTAGTTACCGGAATGCTCTGTGGGAGCTTGGAGATACCATTTATCTATGACAAGTGTACCTCCTATCCAAAGTCTACTTCCATCATCGGTGTATACAAAGATTCTGTGATTTCCATTTCCTGCTGGTTTTATCCACCCTTCCCATCGAATGCTTACCGTATCTGACTGATCTTCCCACGAATTGCCGTTTATTACTACCAGACCGCTTCCCCAATCGTGGTTTATGTATGTGTCAACATCAGTCCCCTTGAAAGTATCGAAGTTTGTTCCGTCATAGTAGTAGTATCTTAAGCCAGAATCCATAACACTGTCAATGTTACTCTCACTGCTTGCAGATGGGTTTCCGTAAAGCATGTATATATTTACGGTTCCTGACGCCGGAATACTCGGAATTTTGACCCATATCTCAGTGTTTGGTTTATTGCATGTTCCGTCCTCGATCCAGTAACTGAGGGGGTTAAAGTTCTCATCGATAAATCTTATATCACCGCAGTCGCTTCTCATCTTGCCACTGCTTATTAAAGATTGCGTGTTCAGCGTAACATTAATCTGATAGTCCGTGAGAGCTGATCCGGTGTTTGTTATTGTTATTTCTCTCCAGTACCTCCAGCCAGCACTGCAATATCCACCGGCTCCGGTTATAATCAGCTCAAGCACATCACCGGAACCTCCGCATGTGGCAAACAGGTTGGCTGTTCCGTTATTTAAGGCGGTGACTCTGACCACTCCCTTTCCATCAGAGCTGGTGGTGAGTGAAATGGGATAGTAACTTATTAGCCCGGGAGCATCCGTAGAAATGTCCACAACTGCACCTTCAACAGGATTGGATCCATACCAAACGGAAACCTCGAAAAATTTCTGTATTCCTTCAAGCGAAACGTTCCAGTTATAACTTGAAATGTTCCAGAATACATTGAAAATTCCACCTCCACCACCACCCGGTGCAGGTGAGACAGTTACACTGTACCTGATCTCATCCACACCATCCACGCTAAATTCAACTTCGCAAGTGCCAGCAATGTCGGCATTGAAATAATACCACACCTCCCCGTTATCGTTGGTATTTTTAGTTGCTGAGCTGTGACATGAATCTTGTATGCTGACAGCCACGTTTCTAACAGGATTGTTGAATTTGTCCAAAACCCTGACACCCAGAGGGATTGTTGTCCCCGCATAAACACCATAACTCAAGCTGGATAAGTTAAGCAAACGGCTCGGAGTGATTTCGGAAGTTATCTCAACCTCACCGGCACTCGTTGCTGTCACCACAAAGTAGTTTATCGAGAGATCAACGTCGTTAACGTTCAGAGTTATCTTTCTCCCATCCTTTGAAACTTTATCGCTTCCGTAAATAGCTGAGAGTGTATCATTCCACCACAATGCAGTTCTATCATCATAACACAAAAATTCTAATGTTCCGGAAAACCTTGTCGAACCCCCATAAGAAATGGGGTGGAAGATAAGGTTGATGTTCTCTGTTGTGGAAAAGGAGTTGAATGTTGCATTGATGAGGTATATCGTAATTTTATTTCTTGTGAAGGAACTCTGATCAGAACTTACAATGAGATACGAGTGCTCCATTCTAAAGACAGCTGAATGCTCAAAAATGAGCTCGGGAGAGGAGCTGTAAAGGTAGTTTGGTCTGTAAATTATGGCATGGGTTGTAAAATTTTCAGTACCAATTTTTACCCACAGTTCCCTTTTATCAATACTCCCGGCTGCCTTTGATGGGGAAATCAGAATGTAATATTCCGGATACTTTACACCCGCGTCAATAACTATTTTGGCAGGATTTCCGGTTGAACCCGCTATGCTGACAGCCTCACTCAGCTTTGCAACTTCATAACTTACCTTATCCAAATGTTTAGCCTCAGCACCCTTGTTCCACTGAGGAACAGCATTTGACTGCATGATACTCATAAATCCCATTATTATTGAAAGCAGCAGAACGAAACCTATGAGTGGTGATAAAGCCCTGCTGTCCATCCTGAATTATTTAACAATACAGCAATATAAATTTTTGGTTCAGTAATACTTAGCAAGTTAAATCAGCTCTCAAAAGACTGTAAAGTTCCACAACCCCGCCGATGACAATCACGGCTGGATTCTCAACCCTCTCCCTTTCAACTGTATCTGCAAGCTCCCGGAGCTTTGTTATCAAAACCCTCTGGTCTTCAGAGAATCCCTTCTCAATGATTGCAACCGGTGTTTCGGGATCTTTACCGTTTTCAATCAGTTTTTTGGTTATCTCAGCAACTTTTCCAACACCCATAAGCACCACGATTGTGGCGTTGAGCTCCGCAAGAGCCTTCCAGTTCAGCCTCTCTCTGCTCTCCCTTCCGGTAATGAATACGAGTGCGGGATCGTAGCTGCGGTGAGTAAGAGGAATTCCGACACATTCGGGAACTGCAATCGCAGAGCTGACCCCCGGAACAAACTCAAACGGAATTTTGTGCCTTGCCAGAAATTCCGCTTCCTCACCACCTCTGCCAAAAATGCTTGGATCTCCTCCCTTCAGTCTCACCACAACTTTACCCTTCTTTGCGTAGTCAACAAGCATTTCATTTATTTCTTCCTGACTCTTCCTGTGCTTTCCGCTTCTTTTTCCCACATTTATGACTTCTGCTCTGCTCTCTTTTAGCAGTTCAGCGACTTCTCCAATAAGTTCATCGTGCAGTATCACATCAGCTCTCTTTATAAGCTCGTAAGCTCTCAGCGTTAGCAGATCCTTTCTTCCCGGCCCCGCTCCGACAATGTAGACCTTACCCACCATAAACCTCCTTCCTTAAATCTCTCCCGATTTCCGCAGCCTCTTCAACTGCACTCTTTCTGGAAAGTTCCTGTTCAAGCCTGATGTATTTCCTGTCGAGAATCTCACATATCAGCTTTACTTTATTTTTTACCTCAGCATAAACTCCAACAGGAACCGCACACCCGACTCCAAGCTCTCTTATCACAGCCCTCTCCACCATAGCCTCAAGCCATGTTTTCTCATCGTTGAGGAAGGAAACAAGCTCCTCTTCCCCCTCCCTCGTGGCCACGGCAATTATACCCTGATTTGCAGATGGAACCACAAAGGAGGGTTCGAGCCTCTGGTATTCAATCTCCCTGTCAAGTCCCAGTCTCTGCAGACCGGCTTCTGCAACGATTATGGCATCATAAAAACCATCTCTAAGCTTCCTTAGCCTTGTGTCAAGATTTCCTCTTAGATTTTCAAACTGCAGGTCATTCCTTATCCTCTTCAGCTGTGCTCTCCTTCTAAGGCTTGACGTGCCGATAACAGCTCCGCTTTTTAGCTCCTCCAGCGTTTTACCATCTCTGGAAATCAGGGCATCGCATGGTGAATCTCTCTCAATTACCGCAGCAATCACGGTCCCCTCCACTCTCCTGCTTGGAACATCCTTGAAGCTGTGAACTGCAACATCAATCTTCTTTCCTGCGAGTTCAATGTCAAGTGCCCTCACAAAGGCTCCCATCCCCTTAAACTCATAAAGGGGTTTGTCTTTCATTATGTCTCCTGCAGTCTTCACTATCTTTATTTCCACCTCATACCTGTCTTTCAGCCTCTCGACTACCTTACCTGTCTGGGCCAGAGCAAGCTTGCTACCCCTCGTCCCGACAATGAGTCTCATATTGAGGCACTCACAGCTTCAACAGTCTTTTCAACATCCTCTTCAGTGTGAGCAAAGCTCACAAAGCACGTTTCGTATTGCGAAGGAGGTAGAAACACACCGTTTTCAAGCATTCTCCAGAAAAACTCCATGAATCTTTCCCTGTCAAGCTGCAGGGCTTCAGCATAGTTTTTCGGAGTGGAGCCAAAGTAAATGCAGAACATGGATGCTAAGCTTCCAACTTCACACTCAGCATTCCTGTCTTCCATCACATCCTTTATTCCCCTAACAAGTTTCTCCGTAAGAGAGTTAACTCTCTCCAAAACCTTGTTCTCCTCCATGAACTTCACAGTTGAGTAACCCGCAGTAAGACTGAGCGGATTACCGCTGAATGTTCCTGCCTGATAAACATCTCCCGAGGGCGCAACTCTCTCCATTATCTCTCTCTTTCCGCCAAATATCCCTATTGGCAATCCACCACCTGCAACTTTGCCGAGAGTTGTGAGATCAGGCTTTACACCATAATACCCCTGTGCACCACCCATCGAGACCCTGAAGCCAGTGATAACCTCATCGAAAATTAAAAGAACATCATTCTCAGCTGTTATCTTCCTGACCTCCTTCAGGTAGTCATTGTCGGGAATTATAAGAGATGAATTCCCCATAACTGGCTCAAGAATCAAAGCGGCAACATCATTTTTATTTTTCTCCAGAATCTCAGCAAGAGCTTCAGTGTCGTTGAATGGAACCTGCAGGGTGTTCCTCACAAAATCTTCAGGAACTCCTGCCGAGTTTGGAATGCCATGGGTTGTTGCCCCGCTTCCAGCCTTCACAAGAACCGCATCATGCGCTCCATGAAAGCTCCCCTCAACCTTAACAATCTTTTTTCTTCCCGTAAAACCCCTTGCAACCCTCAGGGCTGCCATCGTTGCCTCACTGCCCGTGTTTACGAACCTCATCATCTCCATTGACGGGAAGTGCTTCTGAATCAGCTTCGCATATTCAATTTCAAGCTCAACTGGAGTGCCGTACAGCCATCCCTTTTCCAGCTGTTCTTCAATTGCCCTCTTAACCGCTTCGTTACCATGTCCGAGAATTAAAGGCCCGTAGGCCATGCAGTAGTCAATGTAAACGTTGCCGTCGACATCGTAGAGCTTGCTTCCCTTTGCCTTAGCCGTGTAAAAGGGATGCGGCCTGAAAGCTCTCACCGGACTGCTAACACCACCCGGAAACAGGTTCAGCGCAACACTGTAAAGACTCCCTGACCTTTCAAGTTTCATGATACCACCTTTTTCACCTTGCTTTAAATTTTTTCTCCCTTCTTTGGGAACGTTCCCGTATAATATGAGAAAACTTATATAGTATGAACACACCCGTGTGATATGAAAAAGATAATGCTTGACGAGGATGAGATTCCGAAAAGCTGGTACAACATTCTGCCCGATCTACCGGAACCTCTCCCTCCACCGCTTCATCCAGCAACAAAAGAACCTGTAAAGCCTGAAGATCTGGAGCCCATTTTTCCTAAGAGCCTTATAGAGCAGGAGATGAGCAATGAGAGGTGGATAAAAATTCCTGAGGATGTCAGAGAGATCTACAGAATATACCGTCCAACTCCACTGGTAAGGGCTGAGAGGCTTGAAAAAGTCCTGAAGACGCCTGCAAGGATTTACTTCAAGTATGAAGGGACAAGCCCTCCGGGGAGTCACAAGCCAAACACCGCCATTGCACAGGCATACTACAATGCCAGAGAAGGGGTTGAAAGACTTACGACAGAGACAGGAGCAGGACAGTGGGGATCTGCTTTGTGTTTTGCAACAAGACTCTTCGATATGGCATGCACGGTTTACATGGTGAGGATCAGCTACATGCAGAAACCGTACAGAAGGGTGATGATGGAGACCTGGGGTGGAGAGGTTGTTCCCTCGCCCAGCGATAGAACTGAGGTTGGCAGGAAGATTCTGGCTGAGAACCCCAACAATCCCGGAAGTTTGGGTATAGCCATCAGCGAGGCAATAGAGGATGCCGTAAAGAATGAGAACACAAAGTACAGCCTTGGAAGCGTTTTGAACCATGTTTTACTCCATCAGACAGTTATTGGACTCGAAACAAAAGCTCAGCTTGAAAATGCTGGAGAGAAACCTGATGTGCTTATTGGTTGTGTTGGAGGGGGTAGCAATTTTGCCGGACTTGCCTATCCTTTTGTGAAAGATGCAGAGAATGGAGATTTAGAAATTATCGCAGTAGAACCGACTGCATGTCCCACTCTCACTGCAGGAGAGTACAGGTATGACTATGGAGACACTGCAGGGCTGACACCCCTTCTCAAAATGTACACACTCGGCCACGACTTCATTCCTCCACCTATTCACGCCGGGGGGTTGAGGTATCACGGAGACGCACCAACACTTTGCATGCTGGTTAAGCACGGCATAATCAAGGCAAGGGCGGTTAATCAGCTTCCAACATTTGAGGCCGGCCTTCTTTTTGCAAGAACTGAAGGCTTGATTCCAGCACCTGAAACAAACCACGCTATAAGGGCTGCAATTGACGAGGCAATAAAGGCGAGGGAGAGTAATGAGGAGAAAGTCATTGTATTTGGTTTCAGTGGACATGGTCTGCTTGATTTACAGGCTTACGACGACTTCTTAACCGGAAAGCTTGCCGATACTTAATTTTTTCAGACCTTCAACAAACTCGTTGAAGTCTCTCGCAATTCCCTCCGCCTCACCAGCAGAATGCCAGATACACTTTACCCTCTCTGGCTCTATTCCGACTTCTTTCAAAGCATCCTTCAGAGCCTCAAACCTGTCCTTTGCTCTGAAGTTTCCGTACTTGAAATGACACTCCCCAAGTCTGCATCCGGCGATTATCACTCCATCGATTCCTTTGCTCAAAGCCCTCAAAACCCACTCAGGATCAACTCTTCCTGAGCATAAAACCCTTACAACTCTGATGCTGGGCTCATACTGGACTTTGGTTGTTCCAGCAAGATCCGCGGCAGCATAGCTGCAGTACCAGCAGGCAAAAACAAGAACCAGTGGGTCAGCGTTCTTTTCCTCAGCGAGAGCGTCTATCATGGCCTTGATACCCTCATCACTGAAGAAGCCCATATCTATTGCATCAGCAGGACAGGCAGCAACACAGATTCCGCACATAACACAGGCATTCGGGTCAATTTTTGCCTTTTTATCAACCATTACAGCATTAAATTCACAAACTTTTTCACATATTCTGCATCCTATGCATTTTTCCTCATCCACGTATGCATTGTAGGGGTCAAATTCTGTTTCTCCTGTGAGCAGTAGCTGTGCAGCCTTTGATGCAGCCAAACCTGCAGAAGCAACGCTGTCCTGAATATCCTTTGGACCGCTTGCACAGCCTGCCAGGAAAATACCTCTAACATTCGTTTCCGCTGGCTTCAGCTTTGGATGTGCTACCTCAAAAAATCCATCCTCACCAATTCCAATACCGAGTTTTGTTGCAAGGTCTCTGTTCCCCTCCATGCCTATGGATAAAACCACAAGATCAAATTCCTCCTCTCTTATTTCTCCCTCAAGTGTGCTCTCGTAACTGACGATTAAGTTTCCGTTCTCGTTTTCGATAACCTCTCCAACCTTACCTCTGATAAATCTGACCCCCTTCTCCTGTACTCTTCTGTAGAATTCCTCATACATTCTGCCAAAAGCTCTGATGTCAATGTAGAAGATCGTGATCTCAGCATCGGGGTACCTTTCCTTTATGGCGTAGGCGTTTTTCAGGCTAACCATGCAGCAAACCCTGCTGCAGTACTTGTTCGTCCTTTCATCTCTGCTGCCAACACACTGGATGAAGGCTATTCTTTTCGGCACAGTGCTGTCAGAGGGTCTCAGCAATCTCCCCATCGTCGGACCGCTTGCGGAAAGCAGTCTTTCCAGCTCAATAGTCGTAATCACGTTCTTGAATCTTCCATAACCGTATTCGGTATTCTTTCTGGCATCGAAGATCCTGTAGCCTGTGGCAACAATTATTGCTCCCACCTTTATCTCCACCGTTTCAGGCTTCTGGTTGAAATCCACAGCACCTGGCTGACAGGCTTTCTCGCATAACCTGCATCCTATGCAGTGTCTCCAATCTATCGCCGCATAGAGAGGGGTTGACTGGGGAATTGGAATGTAGATGGCCTTTCTAACACCCATCCCGTAATCGAACTCATTCGGTATCTCCACCGGACAGACGCTGCTGCAGTCATCAATACAACCCTTACACTTGCTTTCATCCACATATCTGGGATGTTTGATAACTTTAATTCTGAAATTACCAACGCTTCCGTTTATTTCATCCACCTCGGCATTGGTGATCACCTCTATATTTTCATGATTCCAGACATCGCTCATCTTTGGAGCGAGAATGCAGATGGAACAATCGTTGGTCGGAAAGACCTCGTTGAGGGTAGCCATGTGCCCTCCAATCGTTGGATTCTTCTCTATAAGGTAAACTTTTATTCCGGAATCCGCCAGCGTTAACGCAGCTTCTATTCCCGCCACCCCACCTCCGATAACAGCGACACTCTTTTCAATTTCAGCCTTTCTCCTTTCAAGCGGTCTGTTGGTTTTTGCCTTTGCAACTGCCATTCTAATTAAGTCCTTTGCCTTCGCTGTTGCCGCCTTTGGCTTGGTCTGATGAACCCAGGAGCACTGCTCTCTTATGTTTGCTATTTCAACAACATACGGATTCAGTCCGGATCTTATGGCAACTCTTCGGAAAGTTGTCTCGTGAAGCTTTGGACTGCATGCAGCAACAACAAAAGTGTCAAGCCGCTTCTCTTTTATTGCTTTTGATATTTGCTCCTGCCCTGAATCTGAGCAGGCATAATCAATATCCTCAGCATGAACCACACCATCAATTGTTTTTGCATAATTCACAAGTTCTTTAACGTCAACAACTCTCGCTATGTTCAGACCGCAGTGACATATAAAAACACCGATTCTCATTCCCCTGTCCCTTAATATCTACGATTTTAAATTTTGCCTTTTTACTTTAACATTACCTTTACTCAGTCATACTCCCTCCACGTCTTCCCACACTTTGTACATCTGAAAAATCTGACCTCACTTTCATCAGCTGCTCTCAGCTGTCTGAGCCACCAGAAGGCTTCGTTATTCCCACAGGCCGGACAAATTGCCTTGGTTGTTGGCAGAGTTTTCAGATTTTCGCCCTCTATAACGGGAACATCCTCCTTGTTTCTCTCAACTTTAATAACAAGTTCCTTGCTGTCATCAGCCTCCTTCTCGTAGCCGCATTTCCTGCACACGAGCTTTTCTCCATGATATATCATTAAACTCTTACATTTGGGACAGAATTCCACGAACGGTCACCTCCGCATCTTTTATCATCTTATCATGATCAAAGGCAAGTTTTGGAAGGTTCTCAAGGCTGAAAAGACCCACTTCCTTTGCATCACTTCCTGCTTTGAGTTCTCCTTTCCTCGGAAGGACTATAAAGCAAACAGAAACAAAATGTCCTCTCGGATCCCTTTCAGGGTCTGAGTAAACACCCACTAAGGAGTGAATCTCCCCCCTCAAACCTGTCTCCTCCTCAACTTCTCTCAGCACAGCATCCTCCACTCTCTCTCCGTATTCCACAATTCCTCCGGGAAGAGCGTAAAATCCTTTGTATGGTTCGTTCAACCTCTTAACCAGCACTATTTTGCCTCGATAAGGGATTATAGCATCTACGGTTAGAGTGATGCACTTCATGGAGTGAAGAGTTTTGCTTTCGTCATATATCTTTTAGCCTTCTCGATGCTCCACCCAACATCTCCCACAGCCGACAATGTATGCGAGTCACTTCCAATGCTGTAAAAAATCTTTCTGTCCAAGCAGAGAGACAGGAATTCATCCTGCGGAGATCTGTGAGAGGAGTTAAGCTCGATTGCCACACCAAGCTCTTCTACTGAATCAAGCAGTCTCTCATCAAGCTTCTCATTTCTGCCATTAAAACCAAAAAGTCCCGAAAAAGGATGGCCTATGACATCAACATCGTACTTTTCAATGCAGCTCAGAATTCTTCTGTAGTAGTCCTCTCCGTAAACGTAATCGTGGACAGAAGCTATAACAAAGTCGAAATCGAAGTCTGGAAGCACTACTTCGCCTTCAGCGTTGATGCTGCACTCTATTCCGCTGTATATCTTTATCCCGTAAATGGAGGAGGCATTTTCAATCTCAATTTCTCTCATTTTTGCCTTTCTTTCAGTCAAACCAAATGGCAGTTCAATGGAGTGGTCTACGATTGCTATTACCCTGATCCCCTTCTCCCTCGCCTTTCTTGCAATCTCCTCGACACCTGCCTGTCCATCTGAGTACCTGGAGTGGATGTGGAAATCAATCATTCTTCCTCCTCATGAACTCTATTACTGGTATCATAACCATTTTGGAGAACTCAATCACTGCCGGGCTTTCGCTCATGATTGCAATCTGCATTCCGTTGATGAATATTGATAGTGTCTTTTTTCCATCAAAGATGAAAAGACCGTGGCAAAAGTTTTTGAAACTCCTCGCAACCCTGTCTTTCTTTTCAAACTCGTATGTTTCTGCATTCTCTATGATTCTCGCATTAGAAGAGATTATAATCAACCTGCACTTCGTTTTTCTGAGGATGTCCGCTATGGTATCAGGAATGTAAGAAATCAAACCGATAATCTCATCTCTGGCTTCTTCAACGAACTCTCTGAGCTTTTCAAGCACAACTTCTCCTCTGTAAACCCTGATAATGTCAACTTCCTCCGCTCCGATTTTTGGAAGTTCTCTCTTCAAATATTCCAGATTTTTGTTAACACTGCTGGAAAGCACAGCTATTATATCACCAGCACTCAATGCCTTGAATTTCCTTGGCTTTCCGAAAGACTCTACCAGACCTTTTGAAACCAGAGAATCCATGACATCGTAAACCGAAGTTCTCGGTATTCCGCTGATCTCAGAAACCTCCTTTGCAGTTAAAGTTCCCTTTGATAGCAGGGCTATTAGAGCTTTCGCCTCGTAATCGCTGAGTCCAAAGCTCTTGAGAACTTCCAGCAGTTCCATAGTAATTGATATCGTAAGGTATATATAACATTTCGTTCCGATTGCTACGACAGGTGATCATATGAGATGCGCTGTATTTGCTCTAACCATACTGCTTCTTGCAACAGCGGTTGCATCAGCACTCGATTATGAAAAGAAGCCTGAGATTATAGCCTATGTATATGGATCAAATTGCTTTGAAAGGGGTGACGAGAAAAATCTGATGCTGGTTATTTTTAATACTGCCTACAACGAGAAAATTGAGTATGCTGACCTTACAGAAGCAGGATTCTTTAACGGGAGAGAAGACATGCTTTTTACGGCTTACGATATTAAAGTAAATCTGGAGGGAAATGATTACGTTAAGGTGAAGACACCCGAGCAGAGAATCCCCGCATTGAGACCGATGAGTCCTTTAAACCTGAATTTCCTCATCAGCATCTCAGATAATGCCAAAGCCGGGGAATACGAGCTTAAGCTCAATATTGAGTATTACAGGATAAATGACCTGAAGAACTTTATCCCGATAACCGTTGAAAATCCCGAACAAAAGAGTTACACTGTAATAGACAACACAAACCGAACAAACACAACTGTAGTTGTGGTAAGACATTTGACGAAGGAATATGAGCTTGAGTACATCAAGGAAACCGAAACAATTCCAGTAAAGATATACATTGAAGAAAAGCCCGTAAGGCTTGCAGTTTTAAGTGTTGAGGAAGAAAACCTCATTGGGCAGAGCAAGGGCAGGATCAAGATCACTGTTAGGAATGAAGGTGATAAGACCGCAAGAAACGCCTACATCGTTCTTGATACACCTTCAAGAATTGAAGCCAAAAGTCTGAGTTTAGGTTCAGCACAAAGCCCGGCCGGTCTTGCAGTCCAGCCTATGCCTTCTCTGCTCCCCGGATTTTCACCGGCAATGGTAAGCCCTGAAACAACATCTCTTTCATCTGCAAAAGCAGCTTATTACATAGGAGACCTGAAGCCAGGTGAGACGGCAACTGCAACCTTTTATCTCAAGCTGAATGTAAAAGAGGGCGGAACTTATCCCCTGCAGATCAAAGCGGTCTACTTTGACGAGTTTGGAGAGCAAAAAGAGAGCGAAAGCACAACCTTCGGCATAAATGTGAGTGACGCTCCAAAAATTACTGTAAAAGACGTTGAAAGCAAGGTCTACGTCAATGCAAAGGGAGAGGTTAGAGTGACGCTTGTCAGCGATAAAGAGATGAGTGATGCTACTGTAAGAATTTCTGCAAATTCTCCGCTCTCTGTTCTGAGTTCTGAATATTACATTGGTGACATAAAGTCAGGGGAGGAGTTTACGGCGGTTTTCAAACTCAAAGCTTCAAGTGAGGCAAAGGCGGTTACGTATCCAGCAGAGATCAGGATTATATTCAGAAGTCTGGATGAATACGTTGAACTTGACCCTGTCAGAATTGGTGTGAAAGTTAACCCGAAGATGGAGTTTGAAGTGCAGGGAATTCCAAGCATTGCTGCTGGAGAGGAGAAAGTTGTCACATTTTTTGTGAAAAACCTCGGTGATTTTGAGGTCAGAGATGCTACCGCCAGAATAACAATAATTAGTCCATTTTCCTCAACAGATGACTCAGCTTTCATAGGTAACCTGAAACCTGGCGAAACCGCAAATGCCACCTTCAAGCTTTCAGTAGATAGCGAAGCCACACCAAAACTGTATGCCCTTAACCTTGAGGTCAAGTACAAGGATCCGGAAGGAGAGTGGGCTTACAGCGAGCCTGCAAAGGCTATAATCAACGTCACTCCCGCCAGACCGCCTTATGCGCTGTACGCGGTGGTGGCTCTGATAATTCTGGCAGCCATCATTTACTACCTCAGGCGGAGGTAAGGGATGTTTGCTGAACTGCTGGAGAAAGTTGCAAGGTTCATAGCCAGACGACCGGGATTTGTAGTATCAATTATTTCAATAATTTTAATCCTCTCGGCCCTTTCAGCCCAGAATGTTAAGCTGACATCAGGGACCGGATCAATGTTCAGTGAGGATAATGTCATCTACAGACAGTACCAGCTGTACCAGAAGGATTTTGGCGTTGGTGCTGATAGTCTCTTCATCCTCATCAAGGGAGACGATATCGTGAATCTCGAAGTTTACAGCTATCTCCTTAACCTGCAAGCGAGAATAAAAGATGTAGATGGAGTCATCAGCGTTGTATCTCCGGCATCTATCGTTGCATCACTCTACGGTGAGCTTCCGTCTGATGAATCAAAAATATCACTCGCCACCAGCCTTTACGCGAGAGATCTTGTTCCCAAACCAACCCTTGCATTGATGATCATACAGCTTGGTACATCGGAAATTGAGAAGCAGAAGGAGATTGCGATTGAGGTTGAGAACATCATAACCTTCTCAACCCCACCTCAGGGAATTGTTTTGCAGCTCACAGGAGGTGCGGCGTTAAGCAATCAGATTGAAAGGGAGATCGGAAAGAGCTTAGGTATAACGATGACAGTCTCAATTGTTCTGATGATTCTGATTCTTTTCATAACTTTCAGCGGTGCTGTAAGGAAAAAATACACGGCTTTCCTGCCTCTGGTCATTTCTGTGATGTCTGTTACAATACTTTACGGACTCATGCCCGTTCTCGGAATTCCTCTTTCCGAGCACACCAACGGAGCTTTACCAATGCTGATCGGTCTCGCAATTGAATACGGAGCACAGCTTCAAAACCGCTATGAAGAGGAGAGGAAAGAGGGGTTGAATGCGGATGATGCTGTTGTTGTATCAGTAACAAGAACGGGGCTGGCAATTGTTATGGCTCTCGTCACGACTGTTATAGGTTTCATGTCCATGCTGGCTCCCGGAATACCCGCAATGGCTGATTTTGGCATCATCTCCTCTCTTGGCTTAATAATAGCGTACATTCTAACCCTGACCTTCCTGCCAGCAATTCTGAAGCTGATAGATCGCTGGAATGAGGGTAAGGAAGAGAAAATCGAAAAAGCTGGGAAACTGGAAAAGAGCCTGTCAGCAATTTCAAATTTAACAGCAAAAAGACCCGTTGGAATACTTGCCGTCGCTTCAGTAATAGTGCTTTTTGGTCTCTATGCATCGCCACAAATTGGTCTGGAAACAAACTACAACAAATACGTTCCACAAAATCTTCCATCAATACAGAGATTCAATGAGATTGAAAGGCTTGTTGGAGGGCAGGCAACTTATACGCTTGTTCTTGAAGTGGATGAGCTGAACGCTGAAACCCTTAAAGAGATAGACGAGCTCGCAAAATACGTTGTCGAAAAGGAGGAGCTTGTCTATGACTACAGTTCAGTAACCAAGCTAATTTCAGAAGTTAGAAAGGCATACGGACTGGAAGGTATGCCTGAAAGCGATGCTGAGCTAATGCAGATTCTTTCAGTCCTTCCAAAGGAGGAGGTTGGAAGATACATTTCCGGAGGGCAGATAGCAGTTCATTTACACTCAAATGCTGACAGTCAGGATGAATTCATTTCAACGCACAAGAGCATCATCAGAGATGTGGAGTTCTATGGCTGGATTGGGGGATACTACGTTACTGGAATGCCGGTGATCTACGGAGAGATGGGCAGGCTTATGACTTCCGGCCAGACAACTATGACCCTGACAGCCTATGCACTAATCGTCGCACTTCTACTTGCAGTTTACCGCTCAATAAGAAAGGCGGTGGTGCCGCTGGTCGCAATTACGTCCGTTATCGGGGCTATGAACACCATAATGTTTCTGACTGGCACAAAGCAGACGATGCTAAGCATCGCCCTCAACTCAATCACTCTCGGTCTTGGTATAGACTTCTCCATTCACGTGCTCGAGAGATACTTCGAGGAGAGAAACAAATATCCCCCTGTTGAGGCTGTGAGGAGAACGATTGAGAGAACGGGAAAGGCGATAACAACTGCTGCACTTACAATGGCCGGTGGTTTCGGTTCACTGATGTTCTCAACCTTTCCGATAATGCAAAGCTTTGGCTTCATAGCCCTTGTAGCAATTATCTTCTCTCTTCTCGCAGCATTAACTGTGGTTCCAGCATTTCTAATGCTAACGGAAGGAATCGAAGAAAGGTTCCGGTCTGCTTTCAACAGCTCCCCATGACTATGAGAAAGTTTATATACTTTTAATAACATTTTTTGCTGATGCTAAAGGAAATCTACTCTATCTTGGGCACGGGTTCATGCTACATAAAGGATGGTGCAATCGCTGAAAGTTATCTTCTCGATGAAAAAGAGCTTAATTATATTGAAGAAATTGCAAAAGTAACGCCCAAGCTTCCCGAAAAATTCATAATGGGCTTTTTCGAACATGAGGAGGGAAAGGCTATTGTTGTAAAGCATGGTAAGGGCTTTATTTGCATTCCGGTGAGGTCAGACAACGTCATGAGCGAGCTCAGAAAGGTTGAGGTGGAAGTTTATGATAAAATCCTATCTCCTCAAAACAAGTGAAGGTCTTAAGGAGTATGGAAAAGTCCCTGCAGAATTCAAGGAGCTTTTTTCAATTTTAATGGAATATAGAATAAAAAATGCTGTAATCTTTTTTAACAGCGACGCTTTGTATTTTGAGAATGACACGATCACAGGGCTTGTTGAGGTTGACAGAAAGCACGTTGGAGCGGCAAAGTTCTTGCTCAGAAAATTAACAAGAGGAACAAGAAAGGTTGACCTCTCTTCGGTTGAAGAAGCATTCGAGTTGGCAGAGAAGCTTGAAAAGGCCGATTTAGATGAGATCGTAAAATTTCTAAGGTGATTGTATGCTGTACGAAGTTATTGTGATAGTTCTGGGTGGAGTGCTCGGTTTTGGTGTTACATGGGCGTATTTAAGCCAGGCCATGAGACAGGAAAAGGCTAAGGAGGAAGAAATCAGGATAGCCAAGGTATCTACGGTAACATCTTCAATCGAACCAAAAGGCGAGATAAAAATTGATAAACCACCCTCAGACCTTACGGAGTTCGTTGAATATCTCAGCGGAAAGTACATGTTAACCGATGTGACTCTGCTGACACCTGAAGGTCTTCCGATAGCTTCCAACAGCTCTTCTCCTGAAGAAGACGCTGCAATTGCACCTGAACTGATAAAAATTGGAAAAAGTATGTTAAACTCAAGCAGGATTATTATAAGTGGGGAAAATACAAGAATTCTGGTAATGCAGGTGAGTCCAGATGTTCTGCTACACGCCAGAGTGGCGAGAGATATCTCAAGAAGGGAAATTGAGAGAGTTGGTGAGGAGATAAAAATTATTCTGGAGGGGATGTTATGATACTGCCAATACTAATTACACTTTTAACGTTCCAGGCTTTGCCCGGGGATGTTGTCAACCTCAGCATAACGGATTATGCAACCCTAACAGCCAGCGATAACTGCATGTACTTCATCGACAGCCTCCAGACATCTATAAACGTCACGCCGGGAGAATACGGTTTGAAGATTGGTATAAACTGCAGTAAAGGGTTAAAGGAGGTTTATGCTAACGGTGAGGTTTTAGCCCAGATTGAAGTGGGAGAAACTGAAATAGACTATCAAAGTTATGCTGCACAGCTGGAAAGAGAGAATCTCGGTCTAAAGATGTTAGTTAAAAGCCTGAAAGATGAGCTGAAAGATGCAGAAAAAAAAGTGGAAGAACTGAATTCACAGCTTGAAGAGCTTCAGAATCAGGCAAACATACTCCAGATTCAGAATGAACTTCAAAAGCAGCAGATTGAAGACCTCAAGAAGAAATTAGAAGAAGTAAATTCAGAGCTTCAGGATAAGATTAACGTACTCGAAAAGCTCAGAGAGGAGATTAAAGAGCTTAACAGACAGAGCATAATATACAAGCTTGCTACTCTTTTCGTGGTCTCTCTATTCGTCGGTTCCTTTGTTGCTCTCGTGTTTGTGTCGAGGAGGGAGTAATTTTTACTTTATTTTTGTCCAATTTGCCAAATCTTAAATATGCTGATTACAAATACTGTCGATGGACGTTCCTTCTGATGTCCTCAGGTTGTGGGAAAGTTACAATCTGGAGGAGAGTGTAAGGAGACACTGCCTTACAGTATCAAAAATTGCACTGAAAATTGCCCAGAGAATTCGCGAAAACGGCCACAGAATTGATATTGATGCCGTCTTAATGGGATCCCTGCTGCATGATATTGGCAGGGCAATAACTCATGATCCATTTCAGCACTTTGTCAAGTCTGCAGAGATACTGAGGAAGGAGAAAGTTGATGAGAAGGTCGTCAGAATAGCTGAAAGACATTTCAGCGCGGGTATCACAGCAGAAGAGGCAGAAAGAATTGGTCTTGAGCCAAAAGATTACATGCCTGAAACGCTTGAAGAGAAGATAGTGAGCTTCGCAGACAATCTGGCAATGGGTGACAGAGAAGGAACGTTTGAGGATTTTATGAAAAGACTTGATGAAATAGACAGAAAGAACCCGGAAATGAGATGGTTAACGGATAGAACGAGGGAAAGAGCGAGAAAAATCAAGGAAGAACTTGAAAGGCTGAGCGGACTGGTTTTCTGATGCAGCATCAACCTGTCTGATTTTCCTCCTAAGTCCAGATAAACTAACCTTTTTAATCAACGACTGCTTTCTGGTTTAAATCTGAGAATTGCTGCAATTCCACCAAACGCCTTGTAAAGCATCTCACCCTCTTCGCTCTCTGTTGAAAGGAACTCAACCTTTGCTCCGGTACCTTCTGCAAGTTCTGAAAGTTCAAGAACCACATCTTTTCTTTCAACTTCCTCCATTTCTAAGTTGTCTTCCTCACAAAACGGTGGCTTTTCCATACCCTCTTTCACCGTTACTTCAACTTCTCTGCCGCAAATGGGACACTGATACTTAACTCTTTCATATCTCAGATCTTCAGAAAGAAGCAGAGTATCCACAGCTCCAAGTTCTATGTACTTTCTCACCTCCTCCTCACCGTATGCTGCAAGCCCATCTCTTGCCACCTCTTTGAGGAACCTCTGCATCAGATTTTTCTCTCTGATTATGTCAACCTCCTGCAAAACATCCTTGGCCTTCTCCACAAGCTCGTAAAGTCCTGATTCATCAGTGTAACCAACATCAAACAGTCCGATCACTTTTTTCTGCAGCTCGTAGTGCAAATACTCTCCTTCGTAGAACTCCTCCTTTGTTGGAGAGGGGCCACCGATTAGAACCCCTACCAGTCTTTCCTTGTAAGGAAGCAAAGCTTCGCTCGCCATCTCCCCCACCTTCTTGTAGAATTCGTGAATCGCTATTTCCCTCAATCTCTCAAATCTAACGCTGCTCTGCCCTCCCTGTCTGTGCTTTCCCGGAACCATTGAAGTATCCCAGTCGAGAACCTCTATCCTCTTGCCCTTCAGCAATCCCACAGTTGCCTCCCTTCTGTCAATAACAATGAGTCCGTAAAGCTTCTTCTCCACCAGCATCTCCTTTAGAGGGTCAAGGTAGAACTTCGAGTCGCAGTGGTACTTGTAAAGTGGAACCGGTTCAGGAGGCTCTATTATTTCAGTTATATGCTTTTCCTTACCGTTTATGTTAACAACTCCGCTCAGTATAACCATCCCATTTTCTGGAGGTTTTCGGAAGTGCTTGAGTCTGTTCAGAATGGCCTCTATACCAGCAAGAACGTTTGTTCTTGTTTGCTTTGACTTTATGTTAGAAGCTTGACTAAGTTCACTCCTGAGCTGATTTGAAACGTCAGCAATATTTTTATCTGGAGGAATATATAAAGTAATTAGCTCAGTCCCCCTCCCCTTGTATTTTTCAAGTTCCTCCAGTTTCCTCTTGAACTCATACATCATTTTCTGAGACATCATACCACCCCGGTTCTGTACTGCCATGCCCTTATAGCCCTGAGCAGATCTATCTTTCTGAACTCAGGCCAGTAAACATCGCAGAAGTATGCGACGCTGTTCACAGCCTGCCACGGAAGGAAGTTCGAAAGCCTCTGCTCTCCACCCGTCCTTATTATGAGGTCAACCTTTGCATACTTCCCCTCACCATATAAATGTTCCTCAAGCATTCTTTCATCAATCTGCTCCGGCTTAACTTCGCCTCTCTTGACTTTCATTAAAATTGCTCTTACAGCATCTAAAATTTCCTGTCTTCCCCCGTAGGCAACGGCAACATTCAGGTAGTGCTTTCTGTGGTTCCTGGTGGCTTCCTCAACTTCCTTTATTGTATCACGAAGATTTTCGGGCAAAAATTCTTTCTTGCCCACAACTTTAACTCTGACCCCTTCCTCGTAAGTCCTTCTATCCCTCAGGAGCCTTCTTAGCTCCTGTTCAAGAAGCTGGAAAATGTTTCTTTTCTCCTTCTCACTTCTCCTGAAATTTTCAGTTGAGAAGGCGTAGAGAGTTAGCATTTTAACTCCCAGCTCCCAGCACCATTCGAGAACTTCCTCAGCCTTCTTTGATCCGAAAAAATGCCCTTCATGCGGTTCCAGACCTTTTTTTCTCGCAAATCTCCTGTTCCCATCCATAATAATGGCTATGTGCTCCGGAATCCTTCCACTCTTTACCGTCCTCAAAAGCTTTTTTTCGTAAATTTTGTGGAGTATCATTTAGCTTCCTCAACGATTCTCCTTACCAAATCCGCATACTCGCTTTTTAAGTAGTATCTGTTCTTTTCCCCGAGTTCGGTCTTAAGTATTCCAAGTCTTGTTGAAATCAGGCCAACCATTGCAGAAACTCCCCTCGGACTTATCGAATAACCCTTCTCCGCAAGAATTTCGTGAATTTCATTGGTTGTGAACTTCTTCCCTTCAAGTAGTATCCTCAGCAGTTCTTTCCTCAAACCGTTTTTGTCCCTTTCGATATACTTCCTTACCCTTAACTCAATTTCGTTCATCTTGCACCTCAGATTTCCATTAACTCAATCACCAGCCGGTTGTAGGTTGGATACCTCTCAACTATCATGAGACTCAATCCTTCAGATTTTAAAGCTTCTCTGATTTCTTCGTCCAGTTCTGGAGTGGTTTCAATATAATCCTCAAACCTTACAAACCCTTCTCCAGCCTCGCTGAGAATCTTCTCCGCTATGCTTAGCTTTTCACCCTCTATTCTTATACATATAACTGTTCCATCTCTCGTTACAGCATAAAAATCCGGATGATTCATTGCCATCCTTATCAGCCTCCTTCTAAACTGCGCCACATCCTTGAACCTCGCACTGCAGTAGTGAAACTTCTCCGCCTTTTCATATTTTTTTACAATTTTTTCGGTTTCCTCATCAGCAACATGATAGTCAACGATACTGTATTTCCCTGCCAGCTTCTCCCAGTTACTTTCGCTCACTTCAAGCTGATTTACGTTCAGAAATGCATCGTTTCTGTTTGCAATCTCAACAATCTTTTCCTCAAACCAGACTGCAGGGATTTCAAAACCTGCATCCATTCCAAGTTTTTTCGCAAGCTTTATGGATTCCTCATACCTTTCGGGATTTTTCAATTCAGGTGGATGAAAACGAATCTCATCAAGTCCCTCAAGCTTTTTCAGCTTTTCTCCTGCCGGTAAAGATGTGTAGAGATGCACATGCAGATCAAGCTTCTTTGCAATTTTCAGGTACTCCTGAACCCTTTCAAGTTTTAGCAAAGGCTCTCCTCCCGTGATTGCCATTCCTTCAGCATCCATCATCTCGGCTTCCTCTATAATATCTTCAGAACTTTTTACCGGCCTTTCATTGGCAAAAATGACATCTCTGCCAATCTTTTCCCTCGAAACTGGACAGTAAAAACAGGAGTTGTTGCATACTCCTGTTACGAACAGCACCAGTTTTGAGCCCCTTCTGCATAGTTTGCATCCTACTGGAAGGTACGTGTAGCGACTTCCAGCCTCAATTCTCCTCATAGGGCAGCCTTTATTCTCTCCTTTACCCAATCAACTCCGAGAGATTTTATGAAGTATCCAACCCTCGGTCCATAAGGTTTGCCAAGAATGGCTTTGTAAATTGCCTCAAAAGTCTTCGAGGACTTTATACCCAGCTCCTTTGACACTTCGTAAACCAAGGTATGTATTTCTTCCGGCGTCATTTCGTTCTTCAGCCTTTCTGCATAGGTTCTGAGGAATTTCCTCTCCTCCTCACTGAAATTAACGCAGACCTTTTCCGGTATTTCAAATTTTATTCTCTCTGGAGCATACTTTTCGATCCACCTCTTAGCGTACCTCAGCCTTCTCTCCACATCCTTTCTTGTTATCTCGTCAACCCTGTATCCTGTTCTGTCTATTATTTCAAGAACCTTGCCCACTTCCCAGTTTGCAATCTGGCCAACTACAATTAAATGACGGAAGGGGACATCGGAGTAAACAACCTCTCCAACCAGGCTGAGTTCAACACTCCTGTCTTTCTCTTTAAATTTTTCTTCAAACTCCTCTACAAGCTCCAACAACCCGAATCCGGGGTCGAATTCTATATGCCGTTCTGGCTTTACCCTGATGGTTATATACCTCACAATTTCAGGAGGAATCACTTCCACCATTTCTCTGACGGGAATTACAATTCCCTTCGAGCTTTTCATGGCACCCTTTCCTTTAAGATGTATCCACTCATATGGAACGGGGTAGGGAGGATCATAATTAAAGATTTCCCTTGCTATCCTCACTCCCGTGTCGTAGCTCCCCCCTGCAGCTGCATGGTCTTTTCCGAAGGGTTCGCATGTTATCTTCAAAATCTGCCATCTCGCAACCCAGTCAACTCTCCATGTGAGTTTCCCGCCACCTGCATAACTTGCCTTCCCGCTGTAACCACACTCACATTCGTAGTATATCCATTTTTCATCAAAAGACTTCACCTTTGATGAGTTTATCCTTCCGCAGTTTTTGCAGAGGGGCATGAAGGGATACCAGTCCTCCTCAAGCTCCCTTCCCGTTACCTCTGCTATAATTCTTGCAATTTCATCTTTTTTATTTAGAGCAATTCTCGTGTTTTCCTCGTAAAGACCTTCACTGTACATCTGATACGCTCTATAAACCTCCACAGGAATGCCAAGGATTTCAAGAGATTCAAGGAATGGCTGGAGGAAGTGTTCGGAATACGAATTATGACATCCCTCCGGATCAGGGATATTGCAGAGAGGCATCCCTACATAACTCTCATATTCTTCAGGTAAAAAGGGATATCTCCTTCTCAGAGGGTCAAAATCATCTGCAATGTACAGTATTTTTGCTTCTCCACCTGCATCAACGAGGGCTCTCCTGATGACATCTGCCGTAACCATCTCCCTCAAATTACCGAGATGAATGTGTCCTGAAGGCGAGATGCCGGTGGCTATTCTGTGATAACTGGATTTTCTTAATAAATCCGCTGCAATCACATCAGCCCAGTGCATCGCTCAAGCTGTTGTGTTGCTGTTTTTAAAGTTGCCTTATTGAGGAAAAAGGTTTAAATAAAAAGCATATTAAATCTTAGCGTTGAGGTGACATTAATGAGATTCTTTGTAATCGGGTTCGGTCAGGCTGGGGGAAAGATACTGGATATGTTCATCGAAAATGAAAAGATGAGAGGATCAAACATCAGGATGAGATGGCTTGCCATAAATTCTGCAAGAACCGACCTGATGGGTTTGAAACATGTACCCGTTCAGGATCGCATTCTTATCGGTCAGACTATTGTTAAGGGGCATGGGGTCGGGACTGACAACAAGCTGGGTGCAAAGGTTGCTCAGGAGGACATCGAAACGATTTTGAACGCAATTGATGAGAGAGGAACGCACGACATGGATGCATTTCTGATTATCGCAGGTCTCGGTGGAGGAACGGGGAGTGGTGGTGCGCCTGTCCTCGCAAAATACCTTTCCGAGATGTATTCGGAACCCGTTTATGCTGTTGGAATTCTTCCCGCACCAGAAGAGGGAAAACTTTACTCCCTCAATGCTGCAAGAAGTATGATTTCAATGCTGAAGTACGTTGACAACCTGATTCTTGTAGATAACGGAGCATGGAAGTTCGAGGGTACGAGCCTTAAAGAATCATTTGCGAAAATTAACGAGGAAGTTGTCAGAAGGCTTGCTTTGCTGGCAAGAGCGGGAGAGCCAATTGAAGAAGATGTTGTTGGGGAAATGGTTGTGGACAGCAGTGAAGTTGTGAATACCCTCCGCGGTGGAGGGATTTCATCAATTGGCTATGCAACGACGCTTGCTGAATCAAGTGAGAAAAAGAGGAAGGGTCTCAGACTCTTTGGCAAGAAGGAAGAAAAGGAAGAACTTGAGGCTCTGGAGAACGATAAACCCATGAAGATCGCCACACTTGTGAGGAGAGCGGCACTTGGAAGGTTAACTGTGCCTTGCAACATTCACAGTGCGGAAAGGGCTCTCATCCTCGTGGCAGGTCCACCCGAGCATCTTGACAGAAAGGGGCTTGAGAAGGCCAAGATCTGGGTTGAAGAGCAGATTGCGGGCGTGGAAGTGAGAGCTGGAGACTATCCAACAAGGAGAACCAAATACGTTGCAGCTCTGGTGGTGCTTGCGAACGTTACGGACATTCCGAGAGTTAAAGAGCTTCAAAGACTTGCAGCAGAGGCGAAGGAGGAGGCAGAAGAGGCTGAAAAAATGAGAATGGCAAAAACACTGGAGTTATTCGATGAAGACATAGAGCCGCTGATCTGATGAGGTTTGTTGTTGCGTTAACCGGAGCATCAGGGCAGATACTTGGAATAAAGCTCATTGAGAAACTGGTTGAGCTTGGAGCTGAAGTTTATGCAGTGGCATCTGCTGCTGCTAAAATAACCCTGAAGATTGAAACTGACTATGATGAAGGTTATGTAAGGGAGATTGCCACCAAGTACTACGATGAAGATGAGATATCTGCACCATTCGCCAGCGGAAGCTTCAGGCATGAAGGAATGGCCATCGTACCATGCAGCATCAGAACGGCTTCGTCCATAGCTTACGGTATTACTGACAATTTGATAACAAGGGCGGCTGACGTTACACTGAAAGAGAAAAGAAGACTTGTTGTTGCTGTTAGAGAAGCCCCGCTTCACACAGGACATCTGAGAGCACTTACAAGGCTTTCTGAGATGGGGGCGGTGGTTTTTCCACCTGTTCTCTCCTTCTACACCAAGCCGAAGAGTTTGGATGATCTTGTAAACCATACAGTTTCACGAATCATCGAGCTTCTCGGCGTTGAGGTGGATTACAGCAGGTGGGAATAAAAGAAAAAATTTTTATTTGAAGAACATTAGGGGGTGCATGGCAGTTATTGTGGGTGCTGCAAGAACTCCTGTGGGCAGATTTGGTGGCAGTTTGAAGGATTTGGCGGCTTATGAACTTGGAAGCATTGCAATTAGAGGATTGCTGAAAAAACTTGGGGTTGCTCCAAAGCCCGTTCCAGAATCAATCGAGTTTTATCCTGAAAAACTGGAGAAGGGCAGGATTGAACTTGAATCCGCATACAACTACGACGGAGTTGAGCTGGAAATAGACGAGGTTGTTATGGGAAACGTTCTGCAGGCTGCGCAGGGGCAGAATCCAGCGAGGCAGGCTGCAATTCTTGCAGGAATTCCGAAGGAGATTCCGGCTTACACCGTCAACAAGGTCTGTGCAAGCGGTCTTAAGGCGATAGCTTTAGCGTATCATTCGATAATGGCTGGAGATGCCAAGGCCGTTATTGCAGGTGGAATGGAAAGCATGAGCAACGCTCCGTATGCCCTTCCAAAGGCAAGGTGGGGTTACAGGATGTCGGTTACAGCAATAGATGAGCTTCTCGACCTGATGGTTTACGATGGTCTGTGGGAGAAGTTCTACGGCTACCACATGGGAATAACGGCTGAAAACATAGCTGAAAGATATGGCATAAGCAGAGAGGAGCAGGATCAGCTGGCTTACGAGAGTCACATGAGAGCTGTGAGGGCAATAGATGCTGGAAAGTTTGCCCAGGAGATTGTTCCGGTAGAAATCAAGCAGAAAACGGGGACAGTTAAAGTGGACACCGATGAACACCCGCGCAGAGATACAAGCATTGAGAAGCTCGCAAAACTTCCTCCAGTCTTCAAGAAAGGTGGGACTGTAACTGCAGGAAACGCAAGCGGAGTCAATGACGGTGCGGCAGCGGTTCTGGTTATGGATGAGAATTACGCAAAAGAAGCTGGCCTGGAGCCGAAGGTGAGGATAAGGGCAGTAGCTTCAGCTGGCATTGACCCGGCATACATGGGGCTTGGACCAATTCCCGCCATAAGGAAAGTCCTGAAGAAGGCCAAGCTTGAGATTAAGGACATAGGGCTGATTGAGCTCAACGAAGCTTTTGCAGCTCAGGCTCTGGCCTGCATAAAGGAGCTGAAGCTTGATCTGGACAAAGTGAATGTCAACGGAAGCGGAATCTCGCTGGGTCACCCAATTGGCTGCACGGGAGCGAGGATAACAACAACGCTGATTTACGAAATGGAGAGGAGAGGAGTTGACTACGGTCTCGCATCGCTCTGCATTGGGGGAGGACAGGGGATGGCAATGGTTGTGGAGAGGGTTTAACTTCTTTTTCCAATTTAATCAAAAAATATAAGTAATGAAAAACTCATTTTCACTATGAGCGTCAGGTTCGGAATGCTTCTTTCAGCACCAATGCCAGCGCTCGAAAAGGTTATCAAGATTGCCCAGCAGGCAGAGGAAAGTGGAATGTTCTCTCTGACTGTCCCGGATCACACCCTGATGGTTCCTCCGGGCTTTACACCAAACGCTCTTTCACTTCTTTCAGCCCTTGCCGTTAAAACATCAAAAGCTGTTATTGGAACCGGTGTTACGGATGTTGTTCGCTATCATCCTTCCGTTCTGGCCCAGATCATGGCAACCATAGACCACCTCTCTGTTGGAAGAACCTTTCTCGGACTTGGAGCGGGAGAGGCGATGAACATTAAGCCGTTTGGAATAGAGTGGAGAACGCCATACACAACGCTGAAAGAGGGGATAGAGATCATAAAAAGGCTCTGGACAGGGGAGAGGTTCAGCTATGAAGGTAAAAGGTTCAAGCTCAGGGACGCTTTTCTTCAGATAAAACCACTTCAGAAGACAATTCCAGTCTACCTCGGAGCAAACGGGCCCAAAACAAGAGAGCTGGCAGGAGAGATGTGTGAAGGATGGATGCCAATCGTCGAAACACCAGAAACTTACAGGAAAAATCTAAGAGATGTTGAACGTGGCTGTGAAAAGGCTGGAAGAAAAATCGAAGAGATAGATAAAGCCCTTCAGATATACACTGCAGTAGATCCATCATTTGAGAAAGCAATGGAAAGAGCAAAGCAGTACAGCGGTGCAATCGTTTCGGCAGTGGAGAAAGCGGAACAAGCTGGATACACCATCGAATTGCCTGAAGGCATCTCCAAAAAGTTCTACTTCGAACAGCTCCTTCTTAACGATGCGATGCTCATGGAGTTCGTAAAGCTGTCATCCCTTGTTACTGAGGAGATGGTAAGGGATTTCTTCATAGTCGGAACACCTGAGGATTGCGAAGAGAAAATAGAGGAGTTTGTAAAGGCCGGTGTCAGGCATTTCATGCTCATAAATGTTGGCCCAGATCCAAAGTATGTTCTGAAAATTTATGCGGAGAGAATCATCCCTGCATTTTCCAGTGAGATAAAATGATATACTTCTTAGGATGACTGAAGTTTAATGCTGTGGGTTGAGAAGTACAGGCCGAAGACAATCGAAGAAGTCGTTGCAGATAAAGAAATAATCTCAGGCGTCATCAAATGGGCTAAAAACTGGAGGAGGGGGAGCAAACCTCTTCTTTTAGCCGGCCCTCCCGGTGTGGGAAAGACCTCTCTCGCTCTTGCTCTTGCAAATACAATGGGATGGGAGGTCGTTGAGCTCAATGCCAGCGACCAGAGAAGCTGGAATGTAATTGAAAGAATTGTTGGGGAGGGTGCATTTAACGAAACAATAAGCGACGAAGGTGAGTTTCTTTCTTCACGAACGGGAAGGCTGAAGCTGATAATCCTCGATGAGGTTGACAATATTCACAAGAAGGAGGATTCTGGAGGGGAGGCAGCACTCATAAGGTTGATTAGAAGAAAGCCAGCTCAGCCGTTAATTTTGATTGCCAACGACCCTTACAAGCTCTCTCCTGATCTGAGAAATCTATGCGAGATGATTAATTTCAAAAGGCTCACAAAACATCAGGTAGAAAGAGTTCTCGAGAGAATTGCCCTGAAAGAAGGTATCAAAGTCGACAAGAAAGTTCTTCTCCAGATTGCCGAAAATGCTGGTGGTGATTTAAGAGCAGCGATCAACGACTTTCAGGCTCTTGCAGAGGGGAGGGAGGAGTTAAATCCTGAAGACGTTTTTCTGACGAAAAGAACACAGGAAAAAGATATTTTTAAAGTAATGCAGATGATTTTCAAGACAAATAATCCTGCTGTTTACAGCGAGGCAATGCTTCTGGACGAGTCTCCGGAGGATGTCATACACTGGGTGGAGGAGAACCTCCCCCTGGAGTATTCAGGAATCGAACTCCTCAATGCTTATGAATCTCTCTCAAGAGCAGACATTTTTCTTGGTAGAGTTAGCAGAAGGCAGTACTACAGACTGTGGAAGTATGCAAGCTATCTCATGACTGCTGGAGTTCAGCAAGCTAAGGAAAGTCCGAAAAAAGGTTTCACAAAGTACAGAAGACCCACCGTATGGCAGATGCTTTTCCAGCTGAAAAGTAAGAGAGAGATGACGAGAAAAATTCTTGAAAAGATTGGAAAGTACAGCCACCTGTCGAAAAGAAAAGCCCAAACCGAGATGCTTCCCACAATAAAACTACTTTTGAAAGAGCTTGATGTAAAGAGTGCTGCAACAATAGCCGCTTTTTATGAATTCACCAAAGAAGAACTTGAATTCCTTGCTGGAGAGAGAGGAGCAGAAATTTGGAAATACGTCGAGGAACACGGATTGCACAGGATTGAAGACGAAACATTCCTTGAGAGTTTCCTTAAAGCTGAAAAGACTTCAGAGAAAATTCATGAGATGGTTGAGGAAAAAGAAGAGGAAGAGGAGGAAAAAGAGGAGGATAAAAAAGATTTAAGGGCGAAAAAGAGAGCCGGAAAAAATTTAACTCTTGATTCATTCTTTTCCTGAATGATGCGCAAGGTTATTGCTGCAGCATTCAAAAGCAAGGGGAAAAAGAAGATGAAGAGGAGCGAGCTGATCTACACCATGAGCTTTGATTTAAACTGGTTCACCCATGAGGGGAGCAAAAAAGTTGTGGAAGAGGCCGAGAGAGAGGGTTTGCTTGCAGGTGAGGATGAACTCCAGCCAACGTTTGATATTGATGATGTAGACATCACCAACTTTAAACCTGATCTCTCAGAACTCCTTTCAAGGTCTGTAACGGACAGAATAATTGAGGAAATTGCGGTAAAGTTAAAGAAGGAAAGCAGAGAAGTTTTTTCGATTATAAACAGGAAACAGGAGGAACTTGGGGGTATGGTAAGCTTTCCGGTTGCAGCACTAATTGTTGCCAGAGAAGCTGGAATTAACATTTCAAGGTACATAGAAGAGGTTGAGAAAGAAGTTTTTCAGTAAAATGAGGATAGAAGAAGACGTGCTTTTCATCGGCAAAAAAGCTGTTATTGCTGATGTCCATCTTGGATTGGTTAGGCACTATGATGGCGAGTTGATTGAAAAAGCGCTCAGCGTGGCTGAGAAGGTTGAAATGTTGATTGTTGCGGGTGATTTGAAGCATCTGGGAAAGAGAGGCCAGCATGAGAGGTTTATACGCGAAGTTGGCGAGATCACAGAACTCATTTTGGTCAGAGGAAACCACGACATTGGTTTGGAATGTGAAAAAGGCATCAGAATCGGAAAGTACGGAATTTTCCACGGACATGCTGTGCCTGATGATGAAATTCTGAATGCCAAATTTCTTATTTTCGGCCATGCACACCCTGCCTACTTCATCAGAGATTCTGCAGGTGGTTACAGGGAGAGGGTGTTTCTCACGGGGGATGTGGAGGGGAAAAAGATCGTGGTGCTTCCAGCTTTCAACGAACTGTGTGCGAGCACTGCGGTTAACCTCGACAGACCTGCAGGTTTCATGTTCAGAAAATACGACTACAGAGACTGGTATGCGGTAATGCTCGACGGTACGCTTCTGAAAATCTGATGGATTTCTGCAAAATGTAATATATAACATTATCCAAGGCAATTTCATGCTACTCCTCGAACACGAATCTAAAGCTCTGCTTGAGAAATACGGCATAAAAACCGCAACCTGCATTTTTTGCGAGACTGAAGAGGAAGCTGTCAGGGCAGCGAGAAAGCTCAGCTTC
>Ga0071330_1108176_pt1 | contig 63103 bp, 44 predicted proteins | sample GBScel77sediment_FD_63802 | JGI IMG/M metagenome (GOLD analysis project Ga0071330, IMG submission 63802) | Hot spring sediment microbial communities from Great Boiling Spring, Nevada - Cellulolytic enrichment Sediment 77C v2 (version 2) | ecosystem: Environmental > Aquatic > Thermal springs >...
AAAATTCAGCTTTTGGAAAATCAATATCTAATCGGAATGAAAACTGGCTATACTAATGAAGCTGGCGGTTGTATTTTTTTAGTTTTTTCAAATGACAAGGGTGATTATTTCTTAAACGTAATCTTAGGTGCGAAATCGAGAGAAGAAAGGTTTTTGCAAATGCAAAAATTGGTAGATTGGATTAATGGAAAAATTTGATTTTGCTTTTGCGGTTGTTAAAGTTTTGTTTTTTTCTGGAGTAACTGCTACTCTTTCTTTAGCTTTTGCTCCAATTTTAATTAAGTTTTTAAACAAAATTAAGTTCTGGAAAAAGAAGGCTAGAGAAAGTGCAATCTCAGGAGAAAAAGCAGAGATTTTTTATTCATTGCATAAAGAAAGGGAGGTTTCTGTACCAAGGGGCGGAGGACTATTAATCTGGAGTTCATTGGTTTTTGTTATTTTTTTGACTTTTATTTTAGCAAAAATTACTGGAATTTGGTGGCTAGAGAAATTGAATTTTCTATCAAGAAAGGAAACTTGGCTTCCTCTATTTGCATTAGTTTCAGCATCGATTATTGGATTGATTGATGATATACTAGTTGTCTTTGGAAAAGGAAAATATCTTGGTGGAGGAATGAGTTTTTGGAGAAGGTTTTTAATTATTTCTTTAATTGGATTAATCGGTGGTTGGTGGTTTTATTATAAATTAGGATGGAACCAGGTCCATATTCCTTTATTGTTTAATTTTCCAGCTGGTATTGATATCAATATCGGTCCTTGGATAATTCTTCTTTTTGTAATTGTTACTTTAGCTTGCTGGGCAGGGGGAATAGTTGATGGTTTGGATGGTTTAGCTGGTGGAGTTTTTGCTTCAATTTTTGGTGCCTTTTCAATTTTGGCATTTTCTCAGGGAAAAATAGATTTAGCAACTTTTTGTGGATCGATCGTTGGCGCTCTTTTTGCATTTTTATGGTATAACATTCCACCAGCAAGGTTTTACATGGGAGAAACCGGTGTGATGGGATTGACTGTCACCATAGCTGTAGTTTCTTTTTTGACAGATTCAGTTTTGGTTTTACCAATCATCGGTGGGATTTTGGTAATAGAAGTTGGCTCTGTAATTTTACAGCTTTTATCGAAAAAAATTAGAAAAAAGAAAATTTGGTTGTCCACTCCAATTCATCACCATTTGGAAGCTAAAGGTTGGCCTCCATATCAAATAGTGATGAGATTTTGGGTTTTATCTTTTGTTTTTGCAATTTTGGGAGTGGCAATTAGGCTTTTAAGATGATCGCAAAAACTTTAAGAAAAAAATATCCAAAATTTGTTTTTAATTCATTTGATTTCAAATTGAAAAAGAAGGGGCTTGAGATTTTTTTTAATTTTAAAATAGAACCTAATATTCGATTTTCCCCAAAAGTTTTGATTGAAGGGATTAGAGAAAGAGAAATTAAAAGAGTAGGAGAGAGAGCGTTGAAAAATTTAATATTCAATCTAGGAATAATTGAAATTTTGAGTTATTGGAAAGCAACTTGCTCTCCAAAGATTGAAATTTTAGCAGGGGCTTTAAACAAAGAACAAATTAAATGGTGGAAAGAGCTGATTTTGAAAGGAATGGGACAATTCTTCTTTGAAAACAAAATCAATTTTTTAGAAAAAAATTTCTTAAAAATTGAAGGCTTTGGAGAAAAATTTGAAAGATTTGAAGGAAGATTGAATGAAAACAGAATTTTGGTTCCAGTAGGTGGGGGGAAAGATTCTGTAGTGACTATTGAATATTTAAAGAAAATGAAAAAAGATTTGATTTTGTTTTGTTTGAACCCAAACAAAAACCAAAAGAAAATAATTAAAATTTCTGGAGTCAAAAAAAGAATTTTTGTTAAAAGAGAGATAGACAAAAAACTTTTGATGCTAAATCAAAGAGGATTTTTAAATGGTCATACTCCATTTACTGCTTATTTGTGTTTTTTATCGGTTTTAGTTGCTGTTTTGAAAAATTGTAAGTTTATTGCTTTTTCAAATGAAAAAAGTTCAAACGAAGGTAACCTGAAATATCTTGGAAGAATCATTAACCATCAATACTCAAAGAGTGAAGATTTTGAAAAAAAGTTCAGATTTTATTCAAAAAAATATTTAGCAAAAAACGTAGAATGCTTTTCTTTATTAAGAAATCTTTATGAACTTGAAATTTCAGCTTTATTTTCCCAATTTCCTCAATATTTCAACGCTTTCTTGAGTTGCAATGTCGCTTTCCAAACAAAATCTGGAACAAAAAAACCGATTAAGAAGTGGTGCGGTGAGTGTCCAAAGTGTCTTTTTGTTTTTACTTCTCTTTATCCTTTTATCGGGGAAAAAGTAATGAAAATTTTTGGGAAAAACCTTTTTGAAGATAAAAATTTACTTCCTTTAATGTTCCAGTTAATAGGGAAGAAAAAATTCAAACCATTTGAATGCGTTGGGACAAAAAAAGAAAGTTTTTTAGCTTTTAAACTTTCGCTTGAAAGATGGAAGAGAGAAAATCAAAAATTGCCTTTTTTGCTCAAAAAATTTTCCTCTTTGCTATAATCTAATATGAAATTGGAAGAATTAAAAAATAAAAAAATTTTAATTTTGGGGCTTGGAAAGGAAGGAAAAGATACTTTTGAATTTTTGAGTAAAATTTTTCCAGGAAAAATCATTGGAATTGCTGATCAGAATCCAAATTGCAAATTGCAGGCTACAGACCGAAAACTCAAGAGAGTTAAATGGTATTTAGGAAAAAGTTATTTGAAGGCATTAAAAAATTATGATGTTATTATCAAATCGCCAGGAGTTCCGATTCATCTGCCAGAAGTTGAAAGAGCTTATAAAGAAGAGAAAATTACTTCTCAAACTGAAATTTTTCTTCAAAATTGCAAATGTAAAGTTGTTGGAATAACAGGAACCAAAGGAAAAAGCACCACTGCGAGTTTAATATACAAGGTTTTGAAGGAAGGAGGGTTAAAAGTCCATCTAGTAGGTAACATAGGGAAACCGGTTCTAAATTATCTAATCTCTCAAAGAGAGGATGAAATTTTCGTTTATGAGCTGTCCTCTCACCAACTTTATAATTTAAAAATCTCTCCTCATGTCGCTGTTTTTCTAAACATTTATCCTGAGCACTTGGATTATTACAAAGATTTTAAGGAATATTTAATGGCAAAGGCAAATATTACTCTTTGGCAAAGAAAAAACGATTTTTTGATTTATAATTTCAAAGATAAAAACGTAAGGGAAATTGCAAAAAAAACAAAAGCAAAAAAAATCCCAATAAAAGATTATTCCAAAATGCTCAAGGATATTGGAATAAAGAAAATTCCTTTTTATGGGGAATTTTATGGATTAAACATTGCTTGTGCAATTGAGGTTGGAAAAATTTTTGGAGTCAAAAAAGAAAAAATTAAAAGAGCAATTGAAAAATTTAACCCCTTGCCTCATAGATTAGAGTATGTTGGAAAATTCAAGGGAATTGAATTTTTCAACGATTCTCTTTCAACAATTCCTCAAACTACCATTTTTGCCCTTAAAACTCTTGGTGAAAGGGTTCAAACTTTAATTTTAGGAGGATATGATAGGGGATTGAATTTTAAAGAATTGGTAAAAGAAGTTTTAAAAATGAAAGTTAAAAATTTGATTTTGTTCCCCGAAACTGGGGAAAAAATTTGGCGAGAGATTTTGAATCAAGTGAAGAACGGTTCTGAACTACCAAAGGCAATCTTAGTTCAAAACATGAAAGATGCTGTAAAAACCGCTTTTAAAATTACAGAAAAAAGAAGAATATGTCTTTTGTCTCCTGCGTCACCTTCTTTTGGAATTTTCAAAGATTATAAGGAAAGGGGGGATTTATTTAAAAAGTATGTAAAATATTATGGGAAAAAATCTTGTGGGGAAAAATCCTGACCTTTTCCTTTTAAGTATTTTTCTCTTTATTTTGATAGGGAATTTTCTAATTTTAGCTAGTGTCTCTGCGCCAATTTCTCAAGAAAAATACGGTGAAAGTTTTTATTATTTTCGCCATCAGATAATTTATGGGTTAATTCCTGGCGTAATTTTACTTTTGTTTTTTTATAAAATTGATTTAAATTTATTAAAAAAATACTCTCCAATTTTTCTCTTAATTACCTTGGTTTTTACCGCATTGGTATTTATCCCAGGAATCGGAATAACAATTAGGGGTGGAACAAGATGGATAGGTTTTGGTCCTTTTTCATTCCAGCCATCTGAATTTTTAAAGCTGGCTTTCATTGTTTATTTAGCAGCTTGGCTTGAAACGCGGACCAAAAAGAAAACTAAAAATTTTAACCAAACTCTTGTTGCTTTTTTAATTATTCTCTCTTTAATAGGAATTTTTCTTCTTGCTCAGCCTGACGTTTCTACATTTGGAATAATTTTTGCAACTGCTTTAGTAATGTTTTTTTTGGCAAAAACTCCAATGTGGCAAACTTTTTCAATCTTGGTTTTGGCAATTTTGCTCCTCATCCCTTTAATAAAAACTTCTACATATCGAATGCATAGAATTTTAACATTTTTAAATCCAGACCTTGACCCTTTAGGCATAGGTTATCAAATAAAACAGGTTTTAATCGCTATTGGTTCTGGAAAATTATTTGGTTTGGGTTTTGGTCTTTCACAACAGAAATTTGGATTTTTACCTCAATCTTTTTCAGATGCAATTTTTGCAGTATTCGCTGAAGAATCTGGTTTTTTGGGATGCTTGTTTTTAATTATCTTGTATTTGATGTTTTTTTGGAAATCATTTAAGATTGGAAAAGAAAGACAGAACGAGTTTGAACGACTTTTGGTTTTTGGAATTTCGTTCTGGATTTGTTTTCAAACTTTTCTTAATATTGGAGCAATGACAAGAATTTTACCACTTACCGGAATTCCATTTCCTTTTTTGAGTTATGGGGGATCTCATCTGATTTCTGAGATGGCGGCGGTCGGTATTTTATTAAAAATTTCAAAATCATGAAAATAGTATTCACTGGAGGAGGAACAGGTGGGCATATTTTTCCAATTATTGCAATAATTAGAGAGCTCAAAAAAATTGCAGGTGAAAAATTTGAAATTTTTTATATTGGCCCAAAAGACGAAATTGCCCAAATTTATCTTTCATACGAAAATATCAAAATTAAATGGATAATTTGTGGAAAGTTTAGGAGATATTTAAATTTTCAAAGTTTTTTTCAAAACATAGTTGATTTGTTTAAAATATCAATTGGAGTAGCTCAGGCTTTTTTCCATCTTTTTCTGATTAATCCCGATTTAATTTTTTCAAAAGGGGGGTATGGGTCTTTTCCCGCGGTAATTGCAGGGTGGATTTTGAGAATTCCAATTTTCCTTCACGAGTCTGATGTAGTTCCAGGCTTGGCAAACAGAATTTTAGCAAGGTTTGCCTTGGAAATTTTTGTTTCATTTCCAAAAACTCTTTATTTTCCTCTAGACAGAGTTATAGTTGTCGGAAACCCAATAAGGACTGAGTTATTAAATGGAAATAGAGAAGAAGGAAAACAGTATTTTAAAATCACAGGAGAAAAACCGGTAATTTTAATCTTAGGAGGTTCTCAAGGAGCTCAAAGAATAAATGAAAAAATTTTAACAATTTTAAACAACCTTTTAGAAAATTTCGAATTAATTCATCAAACTGGGGTAAAAAATTTCAAACAAGTAGAGGCCGAGGCTAACGCAATCATAGAAGAAGAGTTAAAAAAATATTATCACCCTGTTCCATTTTTAAAAGAAGAGGAATTGAAGAAAGCCTATGCTGTATGTGATCTGGTAGTTGCCAGATCGGGATCTGGAACGATTTTTGAAATTGCTGCATTAGCCAAACCTTCAATTTTAATTCCTCTTCCTGAATCAGCTCAAGATCATCAAGTAAAAAATGCCTATTCTTATTTTGAGCATAAAGCAACTATTGTGATTGAAGAAAAGAATTTCACTCCAGGTTTTTTCCTTGAAAGGCTCAAAGCTCTTTTTGAGAACAAAGAAGAATTGGAAACCATGATAAAAGCAGCTAAAGATTTTGCGCGGCCTTTAGCGGCAAAAGTAATTGCTTATTATATTTTTGAATTTTTAAAAAGATAGCGATAAAATTTAAGTAATGAACTCTGAATTTAAATTTATCCAGCCTGGAGAGGTACGAGTAAGATTCGCTCCTTCCCCAACAGGCTTTTTACACATTGGTAGTGCGAGAACTGCTCTTTTTAACTTTCTTTTTGCCAAAAAAAATAATGGATTTTTTATATTAAGAATAGAGGATACAGATAAAGAAAGAACTCGATTGGAATATGAACAAGATATTATTGAAAATTTAAAATGGTTAGGGATTGAATGGGACGAAGGTCCTGATATAGGAGGGAAGCACGGTCCTTATAGACAGTCTCAAAGAGGAGAAATTTATGAAAAATATTTAAAAAAACTTCTTGAAGAAGGGAAGGCATATTATTGCTTTTGCTCCCCAGAAGAATTAGAAGCAGAAAGGCAATATCTTTTATCAATCGGCCAACCTCCAAAATATTCTGGTAAATGTCGAAACTTACCAAAGGAAATAGTTGAAAAATATAAAAAAGAGAGAAAACCTTTTGTAATCAGATTTAAAGTTCCTCCTAAAAAAGTATGGTTTAATGATCTAATTAGAGGAAAGATTGAGTTTGATATGTCATTAAGCGGTGATTTTGTCATTGCGAAAGGTTTTGATTCACCACTTTATAATTTTGCCTGTGTAGTTGATGATTTTGAAATGAGAATTTCTCATGTCATAAGGGCTGAAGATCATATTTCAAACACTCCAAAACAAATCTTACTTCAAGAAGCCTTAGGATTTCCAACGCCTTATTATGCTCATATTCCTTTAATCTTAGGACCTGATAGATCTAAACTTTCAAAAAGACATGGAGCCACTTCAATTTCAGAATATAAAAAAATGGGATACTTACCAGAAGCTCTGGTGAATTTTATGGCACTACTTGGGTGGAATCCTGGTGACAGCAGAGAATTTTTTTCAATGTCGTCTTTAATAAAAGAATTTTCTTTAGAGAATGTTCAAAAATCGCCAGCAGTTTTTAATATAAAAAAATTGGACTTTTTAAATGGATTTTACATAAGACAGAAGCCTTTAGAAAAACTTACAGAATTATGTGTCTTTTATTTAATCGAAGCGGGGTTAATAAAAGTTGAATTCGCTGAATCTCAATATCCTCCTGCCTATGGTGCAAAAGAAATTGTGCCAGTTTATAAAATCTCAGAGACTGGTGAAGAGATAAATATTGAAACTATAAAAAAGATTGTTGAAATTTATCAACAAAGATTGAAGAGGCTGTCGGAGATCGTTGAATTAACTGATTTTTTCTTCAAAAAAGAACTAACTTACGAAAAAAATCTATTAAAATGGAAAGATATGAACGACGAAGAAGTTTTAAAAGCTCTTGACAGATTAGAGAATGTATTACATAAAATAAAAGAATGGGATAGAAAGAAACTAGAAGAGACCTTAATGGAAGAAGCTAGGAAATTTTCAGAAGATATTGGTAAAGAAGCAGGGGATAGGGGATATTTGCTTTGGCCGTTTAGAGTGGCTTTAACAGGGAAAAAAGCCTCGGCAGGTCCCTTTGAAATTGCCGAAATTTTAGAAAAAGAAAAAACCATACTCAGAATAAAAAGGGCAAAAGAATTAATTAAATCATCGTGAAAAAAATAATTTGCGCTTTATTAATTTCTTTTTGGTCGTTTATTTTAACTTTTGAAACCTTGGCAGTAATAAAAGAGAGGAGTAGTGAAGGGGTTCTTAATAAGCTTGATAAATTTTTGTTAATACTAGAAAAAAAATGGAAAGAAGAAGTTCTTCCTGTATTCGAAAAACTATGGAGTTGGTTTAAAGAAAATATCTGGAAAAAAATTCTTTACTTATTAAAATCGGAATACGAAAAAAGAAAAGATGAAATTAAACATGAATTTAAAAGAAAGGAGAAGGAGATAAAAGGGGAAATAAAAACACAGCTTTCAAAAATAATGAATGTAATACTAGAAAGGACGTTCCCGTTTTTTAAACAATTTTTTAAAGGAGATAAAATAGAAAAACAAAATAATCTTGACAATAAAGTTTTTTCTCTTATTATAAACATATAATGTCGCATAATGTAGGTTAAACGACATGAAAGAAGAAAAACAAAAAAGGATAATCGATTACTTAAACGACTTTTTAGACTGGTTGGATGTTGAAAAGGGACTTTCATCAAAAACTCAAGAAAACTATGCAAGATTTTTGAAAAAATTTTTTGAGTGGCTAAAAATAAATAACTTGGAAAGTTTAAAACCCTATCAGCTCTCCCCCGATCACATCTACCAATACAAAACATTTCTTTCAAGGAAACTGAAAAAACCTCTGAAACAATCGACTCAGAGCTATTACTTAATTGCGCTGAGACAATTTTTGAACTTTTTTGCAGAAAAAGATATAAAATCTTTGCCACCAGAAAAAGTAAAGTTGCCAAAGAAAAAAACTGAAAAAGTAATCCATTTTTTAACTTTAGAACAAATTGAAAAACTCCTAGAATCTCCGGATACTTCAAACGAAATTGGTTTAAGAGATAGAGCAATTTTGGAAACTTTCTTTTCAACTGGAATGAGAGCTGGAGAATTAATTAATTTAAACAAAGAGCAAATAAAAATCAAACCTGAAACTAAAGATTTAGAAATTACAATAATTGGAAAGGGACAAAGACCGAGAACTGTTTATTTATCAGAAAGAGCAGTTTTTTGGTTGAGAAAATATTTAGAAACAAGAAAAGACAGAGAAAAAGCTCTTTTTATAAACTATCGAGGAAAAAAACCAGGAACAAGATTAACCATTAGAAGTTTAGAAAGAATAGTTAAAAAATATGCGATTTTGGCTGGTCTTCCCCTCGCTACAGTCTGCCACACTTTAAGACATTCTTTTGCGACCGACCTTTTGAGGAAGGGAGTAGATTTAAGAATCGTCCAAGAATTTTTGGGACATAAAAATATCTCAACTACTCAAATTTACACTCATGTCACTAGACCTCAATTAAGAGAAATCCACAAAAAATATCACGGAATAAAATAAATGTCGCTTAATCTTTGTTAGAAAATACAGTGATCGTTAAAATTTATAACGGGTTGGAATTAAAAAATCGCCATCGATTTTAAAACTTGTTAATAAGAAATAAGGGAAATTAAGTCCAAGAAGATAAACTATTTTTTTTGATAACTTCGAAGAAATAACATTTGGAAAGAAAAAAAATTTTGCTTCCTTTTGGTATTTAAAAAAATTTGGAAAGTTTTTCAAAAGCAAGTGAGCTGATATCAAACTCCATATCACTCCTCCCCCACTCCAAGGTTTTGTCAGCCCTGTAGAATCTCCGCAAAGGGTGATTTTTTCATTTTTTGGAATAATAAACCCTTGAGGAATGATTGCAGATTCTATTTTTTCTAACTTCAAATTTTGTTTTTCTAAAAAATCATTAAAAATTTCTTTTGCTATCTTTGGCTCTTCCATTATCCCCCACTCTGTCTCTTTTCCTCTTGGAATTTTCCATAAAAAACCATTTTTTGTTGGCCAAACTTCTGCAAAGTTTGAAAAATTTTCTTTTTTTTCAATACCTTTAATTCCCAAATAAAATTTTGGTTTTGGCAATTTTAAAAAATCTCGAACGATAGAGTTTGCTCCATCACAACCAACAATCCTATTAAATTCCTTTGAAAATTTCCCAAGATCAGAATGGGAAATATTTTTATTGAAAAAAATTTTTGCTCCAGAACTTTCTGCTAAATTTTTCAACAAAGTCTCAATTTCTGGACGATCGCAAACAAAAAACCTTTTCTTGAAATAAAGGTAAATTGTCTTTTTAGGGAAATTGATTTTACAAAAATTTATTTCGTTCTTCGCTAGTTTTTTGCTTTCTGGTATGAATTCAAAAATCCTTTCAGAAAAAAGACCAGAGCAAACTTTTCCTCCTACTTTTTCTTTCTTTTCAAAAACAAAAACTTCATTTTCCCTTTCTGAAAGTTTCCAGGCCAAATAAAGGCCCGAGACTGAAGCTCCAATGATTGCTACTTTCATATTCAATTTCAATTGGTTGTTTTTGTTCTTGCTTGGCAGTAATATAACCTATTGCAAAAGAAAGTAAAGAAATCAAAATTACTCCGATTGCTAAAAGTATTTCCTCCCAATGATTTTTTATAAATTCTTTGATCTTTTCAAGCATGCTCTGATAAATTCTCTAAACAGAGGATGAGGTCTTAAAGGTCTTGATTTAAATTCTGGGTGGAATTGAGTAGCAACAAAAAAGGGGTGATCTTTTAATTCAATAATTTCAACTAAATCCCTTTCTGGATTGATCCCTGCCATTACCATTCCTCTTTTCTCTAAAATTCCTCTAAATTCATTATTCAATTCGTACCTGTGTCTGTGTCTTTCAAAAACAATTTCTTGTTTATATGCCAAATAACTTTTAGTTCCTTTTTTAATTTGACATTTGTAATCTCCAAGCCTCATTGTGCCTCCGTATTTTTTTTCTTTCAAAAGAACTTTTTGCTCTGGCATCACATCAATGACTGGATATTTGGTCTTTTGATTAAATTCAGTAGAATTTGCTCCTCTTAAGCCACAAACGTTTCTTGCAAATTCAATAATCGCAAGTTGCATTCCAAGACAAAGACCCAAATAAGGAATTTTATTCTTTCTACAAAACTCAATTGCTCTTATTTTTCCTTCTACTCCCCTACTCCCAAACCCTCCTGGAACAATAATTCCAGCAAAATTTTCTAATTCTCTAACCTTTCTTGGATGTTTCTCATACTCTTCTGCATCTAACCATTGAATTTCTGGTTTTCTTTTGAAATACCAGCAGGCATGTTTGATTGCTTCAATTACTGAAATGTAAGAATCTATCAAAATAAATTTTCCAATTTTGAAATATTTTCCACAGACGCCAATTTTTAATTCTTTTTTTGAACTTTTAATTCTCTTTATTAGAGTCTCCCATTCTTTCAAATCAGTTTTTCTAGGTTTCATTCCGAGTTCTTTCAAAATTTTATTTCCCAAACTTTCTCTTTCAAAATTGAGAGGAATCTCATAAAGAAACTCAATATCCGGAGCTGAAATTACATTCTCTGGTTTAATATTGCAAAAAAGAGAAATTTTTCTTTTTCTTGGTTCGTCTAAGAGAGTTTTTGATCTTGCTAAAATAAAATTTGGTTGGATTCCTGCCTCGTTCAATAATCTTGCAGCAGTCTGAGTTGGTTTTGTTTTCATTTCGCCTAACATTTCAGGAATCGGCAAATAAGATACCAAAATAAAAATAACCCTCTTTGGGTTTTCCAATTTCATTTGTCTTGCTGCTTCTAAAAATAAAAGGTTTTGATACTCACCGACGGTTCCTCCAATTTCAACTAAAACAAAATCTGCTTTTTTACCCAACTCCTTAATTCTCGAAATTATTTCATTGGTTACGTGAGGAATAATTTCAACACACTTTCCTCCAAACTCAAAATTTCTTTCTTTATTCAGCACACTCCAATACACTTGGCCTGAGGTCAAATAGTTTTTTCTTTCTAATTCTTGATCTAAAAACCTTTCATAAATTCCAATATCTTGATCTGTTTCTATTCCATCTCTTGTTACAAAGACTTCACCATGTTCTAAAGGATTCATCGTTCCTGCGTCAATGTTCAAATAAGGATCAATTTTCATTGGTTCTACCGAAAATCCTTTAGATTTTAAAATCAGACCGATCGAGGCGGTTGCAGTTCCCTTTCCGATTCCAGACATCACTCCTCCGCAAACGAAAATGTACCTTGCAGCCATTATTTTTCTTCGACTACAATCACTTTAATTTCTGCTTCTAAATTGTGAGGGAATTTAATTTTTACTGGAAATTCGCCCAATTCCTTTATCGGAGAGTCCAATAAAATTTGATTCTTTTTAATTTCAAATCCTTCTTCTTTAAGCTTTTCATAAATCTTTTGAACAGTGATCGATTCAAAGAATTGTCCGTTCTCCCCTACTTTTACTGGAATTATTATTTCTTGTCCGTCGATCGCTGAAGCAGCTTCCTGTACTTTCTTTAATTCCTCTTCTGCTTTCTTTTCTTCTTTTTCTTTTTGCTTTTCCAACCACTGCAAATTCTTCTCATTGGCAACTTTTGCCAATTTTCTTGGAATTAAATAGTTCCTTGCATAACCATCTGAAACTTCTTTTATTTCGTATTTCTTTCCTAAATTTTCAATATCTTTTAACAAAATTACCTTCATAGAATTTTTTATATCAAAGGCTCTTTAGAATTTCAATTGCTCTTTCTAATTGCAAATCCCTTTCTTCATCTTCTGGAATTTTAACAACTTCATCAGGATCCAAACCAACGTCTGAAATCAGCTTTCCTTGTGGTGTCAACCACTTCGCAATGGTTATTTTTAAAGATCCTTCTCTTAATCTTTCTAATTCTTGAACAGAGCCCTTACCAAAAGATTTTTCTCCAATTAATAATATACCAAGATTGTCCCTTAAGGCTCCAGCTAAAATTTCAGCGCCAGATGCCGTTCCTTCGTTTATTAAAACGACAATTTTATAATCTGAAAAATAAGAAGGACCTTCACTTTTGTATTCTTTTCTTTCACCATTTCCAAAGTCTTCAATCACTACCACTTTTCCTTTTTCTAAAAACCAACCTGCAATATCCTTTGCAACCTCCAAATATCCTCCAGGATTGTCCCTTAAGTCCAAAATCATTTTCCGAGGTGGTAATCTCAAAATTTCAATTGCAGCTTTTGCAAAATCTAAAGATGCTTTTTCTGTAAAGTGATAAATTTTAATATAAATTATTCCATCTTTCTCTTCCCATCTCAAAGAAGGAATTTGAATTACATCTCTTACTATTTCAATTTCTTTCTCTTTTTCCCACCCTTCCCTATATATCGTTAATTTCACTTTTGTTCCTTTCGGACCTCTAATCATCGAAACAGCCTGCTCTAAGGTTAAATCAACAGTTGGAGTACCGTTTATTTTTAAAATTTTATCTCCTGCTTTCAAACCTGCTCTAAAAGCTGGAGTTCCCTCCAAAGGAGCAATAACTTGCAATTGTCCTTTTTTGATTCCAATCTCAATCCCTATTCCTTCAAAAGTTCCTTTGACATCTTCGATGAATCTTTTTGTCTCTTCTGGCGTTAAAAAAATAGTGTAAGGATCTCCTAAAGATTTCACCATTCCAGAAATTGCACCATAGATTATCTGTCTTGGATCAATTCTTGATTTGTCAACAAACTTTTCCTGAAGTTTATAATAAGCCTCCCAAAAAAGCGAAAAATCAATTTCTTCTGGTGGACAAATTTTGCATTGAGATTTACCAACTAAAAACCCACTATAAAAAATTCCACCCAAAAAAATTCCAACTAAAAAACTGAAAGTTAATTTTTTACTTAAAGACATTCTTTTATTGTAGCAGAATTTTTTTAAATTTAAAAGGATTTAAATTACGTCTCTTTTTTTCTAACCTGAAGTTTTTTTCTAATTAAGAACGCAGTTACAATTACGCTAACTATGATTAAAATTAAAACAATTGAAATTTGAATGATTTTCTTGGGGTGTAATTCTTTCTTGGGTCGAACTGTTTCTTTTTCTTTTATTTTTTCTGGATAGAAAGTAGCAATTGTTTCGTTTCCTGCTCTATCCACTGCTTTGACTTTTATTTCTTCATCCAAATTCTGATTTTCTAACAAATAAGGACTTTTTGCTATTTTCCATTCTCTTTCTCCTTCTTTTACCATGTAATAATCAACTCCGGTTTCTTTATCAGTGGTATAAAAAACTATAAAATATTTTCCATCAAAAATGGCAGGATCTCTCTGAATTTGAATTTCAAAAGGTTCTGGGGGGGTAGTATCATTTAACAATTTTTCTCGCCACTCATTTAACCCTTTGCCAGAGGTGGGTAAAATTTTGATTTTTGAATCTTGAAGAGTAAGTCTTGCTAAAGTTCCTCTACCATCATTTAGAAAAACTTGAGAAGTGTTTAAAATTTTAATTTCTGCAATTTTTTCTTCAACTTCTCCTACTATCATTGAAGGTATAAAAAACCTAATTTCACCAATCACATTTGTCATCCCCGGATCTCCTGGAATTCTTCCACAATAACCACCTGGAATTCCTCCAGAAAAAGAAATTTTTCCAGTTTCATTGATTTTTTTAGTATCTAAACTTGATGGTCTTTCAACCCAGATTGTAACGATTGAATCTCCAAAATCTGCTCCTTCAAAGATTAAGGTATCATTTGGAAAACTTAAATCAACTGAAATTGTGTTAATACATTCTCCTTCCGGATCAATCCTGATTTTAATACCAAAATGATCCTTAAGACCGTATTCACCTTCTTTGGGATCTAAATATAAAACAGCACCAAAAATAAATGATGGTAAAACTGAAAACAACAAACAAAAAGCCAAAATTTTTAATTTAAGGTGTGGAATTTGGAATTTGGAATTTGGAATTTTCATTTTATCCTGTCCAATAATACATCATTATACTAAAATCGACTAAATTCACTATTCCATCTTGGTTTTGGTCTGCACAAGGATTGTTAGTCCCCCAATAGTAAAGTAAAATTGAAAAGTCGATTAAATTTACTTTCCCATCTTGGTTTAAATCAGCACCAGGACAAATTCCAACTGGTGGCTTTTTCCCAACATAGAAAGTAACAAATCTGCTAAAACTGCTTACCACCGTTGCTCCTTCTATTATTGTTTTGAATTGGGATTTGGCTGTGTGCATTGATTCATCTTCTAAAGGAGAAGTATCAAAGAAAAGGTCCCATTCTCCTTTTTCTGTAGAAGTGGTTTCTTGGATTATTTCAGCTGGCGAGGCAATGTAAACTGGAACTTTAGCTTCTGGAATAGTTTGACCGAATATTTTTAGTATTTCCCCTCTTTTTACAACATTTTTATCTACCCCAATAGTGGGTGGTAAATATGCTCCTCTAACAGTCGTCACAGCATTTGGCATTACTTCAAAGGTTAAAGTATATAAAATTGATCTCAGTCCAAATTTATCATCTGCCCAAAAACTTAAGGTATTAATCCCTGGAGTAATATCTGTTGTTTGCCAGGAAAAATTTGCTTTTGAATCGGTTCTTACTCTGGCGATTTCCTTTCCATCTTTTAAAATTCTCACTTCAGTATCGGGATAGGCTTTCCCCAAAACAATTAAGGTAGTGGGTCCCAAAGGTCTCATTGCTCCTCCAGGATATCCCCCACCCCCTGCCCCCATTCCTCCAGGTTCTACATAACAGTGCTCAATGGAAATTCTAGTGCAATTATCAACACAGAGTAAATATCCTCGATTATATCCGTAAGTTGCGCAAGTTTTGCCCCCGAAATTGTCTCCGTCGCAAACTTCAAAACCATCGATTCTTCCATCACCACAAACTGAAATTCCAACTATGGTAGGAACTTGTTTTTGAGCAAAGACTTTTAGAGAAAAAATTAAAAGAAAGGTTAAAATTAGAAAGAAAATTTTCAAAAATTCCTTCCATAATTTCATAAAATTATTTTTTTCCTCGTTTAAAAAAGATTCTTTTGAGTGCTTTGAAAGAAACTAAAAAGATTCCAAAAACCAAAGCGATTGCCAGAATTGAAATTAAAACTTTTTCTCTCCCCAAGATTAGAGATTCAAAAAAACTAAATCCTTTATACCCAGGAATGCTTCCTCTTTCTTTAATGTTGACCACTAATTCTCCCTCTTTAACTATTTCTTTTTCTTTGTAAATTTTATATTTTACCCAATAATTTCCCTTTGGGAGTTTTGTTTTGAAAATTGCAAAAACATTATCTGTTTTGAAAGGTAAAACTTTTCCTTCAATTTTTACACTATCTAAAGATTCCAAAATTTTTGATTTTAATATGTCGTAAATATCCAAATGAACTTTAGACGGAGTTACTGGCAAATTTCCCACATTTTCAATTGTCATTTTCATTACCAATTTTCCAGGAATGAAAAAGAAAAACCATTTGTAGCCTTCTTCTAAATCTAAAAATTCAACTGCCCTAACGATAAAGCTAAAAATTTTTCTTTCAGTAACGTTCAAATCAACTTCAACTCTAGCTCCAAGAGCAATTCCAACTTGACCTGGTTGTATTTCTTTTGGTTCAACTGTAATTCGCATAAAACCAGTGTACCTTCCATACGGTGCATCGTTTGGAACTTGCACACTAACTATTATCGGAACTGCTTTTTCTCCTTTTGGCAAAATAAAAGAGGTTCCCTTGTCGATTTTTATCCAATTGTCTGCGCCTGGAACGTTAATTGTAATTGTAACTTTTGAATCCTCAACCGGATCTCCTCTTACTAAATATATTTTTTCCTCAAAATAGGAACCTCTTGTTAGATTTTCGTTACGCAAAAATGGAGGGGAAATTCCAAAACCAGCAAAAGCTGTTTGGTAAAAAAACAATAAAAATAATATTAATAACCCAATTTTTCCCCAATTTTCTTGGGAAGTCATTTCTGGTTAAAAATGATAAAAACTTTAGCTTACCAAGCGCTGGAAGTGCTCATTCTGGCAAAGAAGTAATTCAATCCAGTGTAAAGTCCTCTTGCTTGTTCAGTTTCAACCTTTATTTTCCAATAAGTCGGTTTTGATGCTGGAGTGGTACTCGTACTTTTTGGACATTCTAACTGACAATAAACCGGAGTCGTGCTTGCAGACAAAAAGTTCTGATAAGTGCTAGTTGGTGCGCCCCACTCAGTTCCAGAAGTTAAATACCAATACTGTCTGTCCACGGAAATTGTGCTATTCCCACAATTCCCTGGTTGGCTACATAGCATTGGATTTCCTCCTAAATCTTGATCTAAACCAGTATTGCCAGTAGCTTTAATAGTTGTCGTTTGTTCTTCTGATGGTTCTCCTGGGATAACGCTTCCATAATTAATTGCAGATTCTTCAATAGCTAAGGCTAAAAATGCATCCAATTCAATTTCGCCACCTTCTACTAGATCGGAAGATGCTCCATCATCATCTATAGCTTTAATTGAGGCTTTCCAAACATCACTTTCCCAAGGAGTTGAGGTTACAGTCGGATCTGCATGATACCAGAGAGTAAAAGTTGTCGTTGCCCAGATATAACCTTGTTCTGGCCCTGAACAAGAATCCAATTCAAAATTAGTAATTTCTGGATAACAATTGTTATTATTAGCTTCTCCAGCACTATCACAACCTGCTTGTCCAATTCCTGATCGATAAACATAAGCTAAAATATTTGAAATTTCGCTTCCGCCTCCTTCTGCCCAACAACTGTTGTTGTCGATAATTTGATATCTTATTTTGAATCCAGTGGTAGTGCCAGCCTCTGTTGTGAGAATAAGTCTGTCAGTCGCTCCGTCCCAATTGTAAATAGTGATCGTTGATGTAACTACTGTCGGGGGGACATTATTTACTGTCCATGGGCTGTTTGATCCTTGAGCGGTTCCAGTAGCAGCTAAATTGAACTCATCTATGATGAAAACATATCCATCGTAAGTTTTGTCTGGTTTTGGAATCGGAATGTTATAGCTTGCAGATGGATTTGACGTAGCAAAAGTTGAAGTTGCCAGAGTTTCCCCAACACATCCTGTTGAAGGATTAAATTCGTTTGTTGAACAAACAAAGAGTTTAATATTGTCTCCTCCCCTCAAGGTATCTGGGTCAGAAGCAACAGTCGTCCAAGTTACTGTCTGTCCTGGATTTTTTGGACTATCATTAGATACTGAAGTGAAATTTGGTCTGTGATTTACTACAAAAGGAGAACCAGAAGCACCTTCCCCTTGTGAAACAGAACTACAAAGTGGTTGTCCTTCAAAAGCATCGCAAACGAAAGCATACCACTCATAAGTTTCTGAAGTATCTGTTTCTTGAACTAAATAAGAGCAAGTTGAAGTGGTTCCTGAAGTTGTCGTTGCAGATACACACCAAGCTCCATCGTTGCAAGTTGGAGGAGCTCCTGCATTTGGAGTAACTCTGTCACTCTTGCAAACTGCCAAGAAATAATCATCAGCGTTGGCATCGGTTGCTACTGCCTTGAAGGTAACGTAAGCTCCAACATTGGTTGGAGTAGTCGTGGCTGAGACTGGATCTTCAAAAGGATAAACTGTCCACTGAGGAGCTGAATTAACAACTGTTACAGTAGTAGTGACCGTATCTGCCTTTGCTTTCTGAACATTCCATCTTCCATTAAGAACTATTGTTAAAAGCAAAAAAACTAGTAGTCCTCCAGCGATCGCTGAAAAAAGATTTTTCTTAACTTTTTCTGGCATTTGTTATTTTTAATTTGCCTCGACCTTTTTAATTTTTGTTTCTTTTTTAATTCTACCATAAATCCCGAAAAATTGTATCAATTATGAAAATCTTATTTATATCTTATCGCTTCTAAAGGATTAAGAGAAGCAGCACGTCTTGCAGGAAAAAGCCCAGTTAAAAATCCCATCACGAATGAGAACAAAATTATAAAGAGTAAAAAAGGAATTGGGAAAATAACCAATTTTATCGCAACACCTCCCATTCTAACAGCCACCAAATTTAAAAGAAAATTAATCAATTTTCCCACACTCACACCCATTATAATCCCAACCACTCCTCCACAAAAACCCATTAGAGTAGATTCTCCCAGAAACATCATCATAATGTCTTTTGAAGAGGCTCCTATGGTTCTCATTATACCAATTTCGTTCGTTCTTTCCAAAAGAGTAACTGTCATTGTGTTAAACATTCCGATTGCAGAAACAATAAGAGCTATTGCTCCAAAAAGTCCTAGGGTAAACTGAATTGCCCTGAAAACTTTGTTTGCTTGTTCTACCGTTTTTGATAGGGCAGTGACGTTGAATCCCATTTCAATGATTTTTGTTTGAATTTCGCTCAAAAATTTATTTTGAGCAACTTTTACTCTTGCTGATTCATAATAAGGAAATGAAAACTGAGAAGTTAATTCAGAAAGAGGAATGAAAACAATTGGAAGAGGATTTTCAATTACTCCCTTAACAAAGTAAGTGTAAGGCAAAGCTATCTCTTCTTTTTCTTCAGTTCCAGGTTTTGTTAAAAGAACTTTGAACTTTACAGGTTGATTTAAAATCTCTTCTGCTTGTTTGTTGAACAACTTCAACACAGTAGTAGAAACTACAACTTTATCCTTTTCTCCTTTTTTAAAAAATTCTCCATTTAAAATTTTAATACCTGCTAAGCTGAAATAATCTTCGTTAACTCCGTTTAAAGTAATATTTGTGGAAATATTTTGAAAAGAGATCAAACTAGGAAAGGCTGCTAAAGGTGAAACTCTTTCTACATTTTCAATTTTTGAAATTTCATTAATTTTTTCTTGTGTTAAAGTGACAATTTTTGAAGCAGGGTTTGTCACATTCAAACTTAAAAGAGCCTCACCAAAAATAATTCTTTCTAACATAATTTGTTGCAAACCATAACCAAAACCAACCAAAACTACGACTGCAGCAAAACCAACTCCCATACCTAAAATTGTCAAGCCAGTTCTTGTCGGTCTTGTTCTAAAAGCTCTGATTGAAAGGTTGAAAATATCTTGAGCTCTCATACTCCTTGAGCAATTAATTTTTCCAAGTAAACTGTAAATTTTTTAGCAGTATTTCTTTTAAATCCTGCGCCCCCTTTCTCAATTGGCAAATCAAGTTTTCTAAAAAATTCATCTTTTGTGATATAGCCTGCCAACCTATCCTCTATTGCTTCTTCTAATCTTTTAACCTGAATTGGTTTTACTTCTCCCTCAAATTGATCCAAAAGCGCCATCCTTAATCTTCTCACATGAATTTTTGTTTCATCTAGCTCCTCTTCCTCTAGCTTTCTTCTAAATCTTTTTACTTCGATTGATCTTTTTAATACATCCTCTAACTTTTGAATCATTTCTTGGGCTCTAGCTTGATTGAGTTCTACTCCTCCTTTGTCAAACGGGGACACTAAAAAATCATAAAGCATTTGAGTGCTCATTTTTCTTTCAACAACCAATTTCACCAATTTTTCCAATCTGTCTATTTGTTCAAAAGTGAGATCTTGAGTTAAATAATTAACAATACTTTTGACCTTTAATTCTTCTGGTGAAGCATAAGGATAAATTCTGGCTAATTTTTCAGTTTCTGAAACCAAAGATGCCCCTCTTTCGATTGGTTTTATTTGCTTTCTTTCTGGATTAATAAATTCTCTTTCGATTCTCCCGTCTCTCATGAAATAAACCCTATGAGCGTAAGCTAGATATCTTGGGTCGTGCGACACTAAAATCACTGTCTTTTTTTCTTTTTCGTTAATTTCTAAAAGAGTCTCCATTACTTTTTTTGCTGAAGCTTCATCTAAGTTTCCAACGGGTTCGTCTGCTAGTAAAATATCTGGATTATTAACCAAAGCTCTACAAATTGCCACTCTTTGCTGTTGACCGCCAGAAAGCATTGTAGGAAGTTTTTTTGCTTGTTCTGCAATTCCAAACCTTTCTAAAAGTTCCATCGCTCTTTTTCTTCTTTGGGCTGGAGGTATTCCCATGAAAATTTGGGGCAAAGCCACATTGTCTAAAACGTTCAGCGAAGGAATGAGGTTGAATTGCTGATAAATAATTCCTACAGTTTTTTGTTGGAATTTAACTAATTCTTTTGGCGGAAGTTTATAAGGATCTTGACCTCCAATGTAAAATTCTCCAAAAGTGTAAGGCAAAGCTCCCAAGATACAATAGAGCATCGTTGACTTTCCACAACCTGAAGGACCAAAGAAAACAATGTATTCTTGAGGGTAAATTTCAATGTTTACTTTTTTTAAGGCGTAATACTCGTTCGATTTCCCGTAGTTGTAATAAATTTCTAAATTTCTCGCAACGATTAATGGTTCTGGCATATTTTTAGAATCTGATTTTCTTTACCCAACCAAAAGTTGCTTCAAGGTTTTCAATAATGATATCTAAAATACTTTTTTCTCTGGTCGGTGTCAAAAGAGTAAAATAATCTGATTTTCCTTCATTTTGGGCTCTATCTTTGCATTTTATCCAAAATTTATAAGTTGTATTTGGAGCAAATTCGGTGATCACTTGAATGTGTTTTTGAGAATATTCAGTTTCTGGTGGTAAAGCAATCTCTGGAACCCCCTCTGCCAATCCTTCTTGATAGAAAAACTGACAAATTGCATTTTCATCAGTTTTCCAATTGACTACAACCTGAACCCTTAATTGTTCTTCTCCAGGATAAAGGGTGGAATCAACTGTTACACTAGAAATTACCGGTGGTTGTTCATCTTTCACAGTGGTAAAAGTGATTGGCTGACTTTGAGCTCTATCTCCATTTTCGCTTTCAGCTTTTACTATTACTTGATAAGTAGTATCGAATTCTAAATTGGTAAGCCTGAAACGGTGAACAGTAACGAATGTTGGATCTCCCACTTGTTTTACTTCTCCAGTTTTTAAATTTTTGTACTCGATTAAACTTGAACAAGGAATGTTAGTTAGCCAGGTTAAAGTTGCAGCATCTTCTTCCACCTTTACTACTTGAAGGTTAGAAATTACTGGCAAAACTGAAAGGGTGGTAAAAGTTCTATCTTCGCTTTTTACCATAGAACCAACTCTTGGAGTAGATTGCACTTGAAAATGGTAAGTAGTTGCAGGTTTTAAGCCAGAAATTTCAACTAAATGATGCAAAACGTATTCGTTTGGTTCTCCTACTTTCATTTTATAAGGATCTGGAGAATGGGGGTCGTATTCGTTTTCTGGAACTAAAGCCACAATTGAGTTTGCCTCTTTGTTAGTCGCCCAAAAAATTTTTGCCCAATCTTCACCAACTTCAACTCTTGGATCACCAATTATAACTAATTCTTCTGCTTTTGCTCCCCCAACTTCTTCAATCTTTTCTTTAGTGAAGGCTATTGCCTCCTCGCTTCTCATTTGATAAACTGCCTCGATTGCTTTCTCAATCAATTTTGCTTCTTCTCCAAACTTTTCTACTCCTGGTACTTCAATTAATTTTTTAGTAGTGAAAGCAAAACCCTTACTAGCTGCCTGATTTCCCATTTCGTCAACTGAAACTACTTGAAAATAATAATCGGTATTTGGCAAAAGATTGTCTAAAACTATTTGGTGTTCGGTAGTAAAAGTTGGGTCTCTAACTACTCCGTAGTTTCTGTCTAATCCGTAATTGACTATTGAGTCTGCTCTTTTATCAGTAGTCCAAGAAATAATTGCAGAAGAAGTAGTAATTTCAAGAATTTTTATATTGGAAATTATTGGAGGCCTCTCTTCTTGTCCTCTAATAAACAGGGCAAAACTGGCAATCAAAAAGAGAGAAACTAGGTAGAAAAGGAAATGTCCAGCTTTCATCATCTCCATTTTACCATATCCTAAAGATTTTTTATAATCATACAATGGCAAGGATATTATCTCAGGCCTATTTAATAACCGCAATTTCAGAAGCTGAGAAAAAGGGGAAAAGTGCTGATTTTTCAGGAGAAACAATAGAGGGATTTATTATCTCTGATCGTCAAATTAAAGTTCCTCTCATTTTCAAAAACGCCAAAATTTTAGGTCAAGTTTACTTTAACAACGTTACCTTGGAAAAAGAGGTTAATTTTGAAGGAGCAACCATTAACGGTGCATTTTCTATTTCAGAATCTCAAATAAGAGAAAACTTTATCTCAAGGAAAGTTTCGGTTAGGGAAAGCTTTAATTTAGCCGGAAATGTTTTTGAAAAAAATGTTGATTTGGAAGGAGCTCAAATTAGAGGATTTTTGAGTCTAAACAAATCAAAAATAATGGGGAAAGTAAACCTTAAAAGGGTCAATATTTTGGATTTGGAAGAAAGGGTTGGAAAAATTATCGGCAATTTCTATTTTGAAAACGCAACGGCAAAAGAAGTAGTAATTGAAAATTCAACAATAGATGGTGACTTGAACTTTTCCAATACCACAATCTCTGAATTTTTATCCATCATTAACACAAAAATAAAAGGAGAATTAAAACTTTCCCACAAAGAAATTTTGCAAGCAAAAATAAAAGAGAGAAGGAAAACAGAAATGGAGATCGAGAAAGGATAACTAAAAGGTAGGAACTATTACATAGGTTAGTTGAGTTTGATAAGAGCCAGCAGATTGGAGAGTGCGAACTTCGATTCGAAAAACGATATCAAAAACTTCATTAAAAATGGGATAGGGATTAAACCCTATTTCTTTCATTTGAGTTTCAAAACCAGCAAAGGAATCGTTTGGAGCAAACCTCGCAGGACCCAAGCCAATATCAGATAAGGAATCATCACCGGTATGATATCCAAAACAACCATAAAAATCAGAGGGACAAGCAAGACTCCAATGAACAGGATATTCATTAGTAGAACTTGCTGGCATAATTTGAGCTCCACTAGCTGAAATTAAATTTTGATTTTGCCAGACAAAAAGTTGATAACCTCCTTCCCCATTTACTGAAATTTCAAACCTTTGAGCTGCATTTCTTGGTTCATTCAAAGGTAAATTCTCAAAATACACTGAGATTGGTGAAGTTTCATAATCTGTAACAACTCCTTCTGTTGTTGTTCCAGCAGGCAAACCATAAATTGTGAAAGCTAAAAAACTTTCTCCAACAACTAAACTTGGATAAGTAAAAGTTCCATTGTTTGTTAAAACTGGCTCTTGGTTTGTTGTATCGTAAACCCTAAAGTAAAAAGTGGTTCCAGTTGGAGCGCCATTGTTGAAAATTGTGAATTCAAATTCAGCGGAGGAACTTGCCAAAAATGTATAACTTGAAGTTGAAATTCCAGATTCATTGTGGGTTCCGTTTGAATCAGAATCAGAAAGCAATTTTTGAGTTATGGTTGCGTTATCTTCGCCTCCACCATCAAAATAGCACCAAAGTTTTTGATTGGGACAAGAAATTTCATCGACAAACTCTGCCCAAGAAAATTCAGAAGAAGTTGAGTATTGTAATCTTAATTTTAAATTTGAAATATCAACTCCCCCTGTTTCTTTTATTGTGATTCTAAGTTTTAGCGCATTTCCCTTGGCAATGTTGTTTGGAGCGAAATTTTCTTGAGCTGCTGGAACTTCTGGAGTTTCTTTTTCTTCATCATGGAAAAACTGCCAATTTTGAGACCTCAAAGTAGTCCCTACAATTTGTTGATAACCTCCCCACTCTTTAAAATTCTCACTCTCTGAAATTCCGCTCGCAGATTGACCAACTGTCTCTTCCAATTTGTAATTTTGGGAACTCAAATCCTCTTCCCTACCAACATTCAAAGAATCCCAAGGAATTTGATAATTCTGGCTTGACATTCCAATGGCAAAGCTTTCGCAAAACAAAGAAAAGACCAAAATTAATGCAAAAATTTTTTTATTCATTTTCTTGACTATTTTCATTATTTGATTGCTCAATAGCTGGCTCACCATTTTGAATTTCGTTAGTTAATTCTTCTTCAGTTTTGCCATTTGAGATTTGAGTTTTGAGTTCTTCTTCCTTTTCTTCAGTTTTGACATCGAAGCTTTGAGTTTTGAGTTCTTCTTCAGTTTTGAGTTTTGAGATTTGAGTTTTGAGTTCTTCATCGCATTCCCCTTTTTCTTTTTTCAACTCTCCATTTTCAATCCACAAACAATAAATTTCTCCTGTCGCCTTATCTTTGATTTTTATTCTTGTTGTTTCTATTTCCTCTGACTTTATCCCTTCAACCACAATTTCCTTGGCAAAAATTTTCTCGACTTTAGCTATACCATTTTCAATTAACAAACCTAATTTTTCTAAAGCTTTTTTTATTGCCAAAGTAAACTGATCTAAAATTCCTATTTCTAGCGAATTTTCACCAATTTGATCACTAATTTCATTAATACCACTGCTGGCAAGAGAACCATTTTCGGTCAAAGATCCCAGCGACCAATGAGGATTTATAAACATTAAAATTTTACAATTTCCTGTTTCTAATTCTTCTTGAGTGCATTTTTCAGAAGATTCCAAAGCAACACCGATTACTCTTCCAGGTTCGGTTGCTTTCATTGCCACCCCCGGAGTGCTTGAAAGAGTAAGCAAATCACCTGGTTGAATTTTTCCATTTTCTGTTGAAACCTTAACCGGCACTCTTCCCATAAGAGTAATTGGCCTTGGTCGCTTAGCCTTGGTGAAGATATCCTCACCGATAGTTCCAGAAGGTGCAGACGATACTACTCCGATAAAATTTGAACCTCTCTTTGCTTTTTCTAAAACTGGAATTTTTGCAGGTCCTAATTGAGAATCGTATTCCAAAAGTTCGTCACTCAAAGTAACTACATCTCCTGCTTCAACATCTTCTTTTGTTTCGTACCATTCAGCAAAGTCTGCCCCGCCACTGTAAACATAAGAATAAACAACAACCACACCTCCAGCCCCATTCCCTCCGTTGGCAGTATCGGCAACGTCTACTATTGCTCCTCCACCTCCACCAGACCCCCAGGCAATTCCATTTTTGCCATCGCTTATTTCAGCAAGATTAGCATTACCTCCTTGACCTCCTTCTCCCCAATAGCTTGCTCCACCTTCGCCTCCGACTGCGTTTTCAGCCACGCAAGATTTTGGAGCTGAACCATCGCCACCTGCCAAATTAATGTCTCCATTAGTTGACGCTGCCCCTCCTTCTCCTGGTTCGCCAAAACCAGCAGCACAAGTACCACCAGTTGATGGGGTTCCAATCGCCCCTCTTCCACCATTAGCAGTAACAAAATCCCCAAATGAAGAATTGCCACCATCAGAACCGCTTCCTCCAGAACCAGTTCCACCAGCTCCACCAGCACCAACAGTAACATTTACACTATCTGGTAAATCTTCTGCTGAAAATATCTTAATAGTTGTCGCACCCGCACCACCCCCAGAACCAGCGCTTTCGCATGTATTATCGCTACAGGTTGCAGTGCCACCTCCACCCCCTCCTCCTGTCACAATCACTTTTACGAATTTAGCGCCAGCAGGTTTAAACCAGGTACCGTTTGATGTGAAAACATCAACTCTCACGTTATTTACCGCAGTAGTAATACAATCTTTCCAAGCACCATTCTCATAGCATCTAAATTTATTTAAGGTAGAGTCGTAATAAATCACTCCGTTTGCTCCGGTAGGTTCCGAACTAGGAATTAATCTCATTGGTCCTGCAACATCCAATTTATAATCAGGTGCCGTCGTCCCGATGCCGATGTTGCCATTTGCTCCCAAAACAAGTTGGTTGAGATTGTTGGCAGTGAACAAAGTGGTAGTGGCAGTTCCTTGAATAGTGTTTGAGCCAATGATAATTGTTCCACCAATTGTCGTTGTTACTGCATAAATGTTCGCCCATCTTAAATTAATGTCTCCTAAATTGTAGAGATTATCAACTTCAGGCAAAATAGTTCTGGCAGTAGTTGTCCCCACAATTTGTAAAGTGGTAGCAGGTGTTGCTGTTCCAATTCCTACATTGCCTCCTTGGGAAGCCAAAATAACAGATCCTGTAATGGTAGTGGTGGCATTTTGATAAGGAGAAATTAAAAGTTGGCCAGATTGAGTAGTAATTAAAGGAACTGACAATTGAGTGGAAATGGTAGTTGTTGCCAAAGAAGTTAATCCTTGAATGGTTAAATTTCCACTAGCTAAAATGTTTCCGTCCACTGTTAATTTTTCAGGAGGAGTGGAAGTACCAATCCCTACGTTCCAGGTAAGATTGTTAGGATAAAGATAAGAGCCATCTAAAGTCCAATAATTTACAGCCGAACCCCAAGAACTAATACAATTTTCTCCAATGCAAAATCCAGTCTCTGACCTCACATAATTCGTTGCCCTCATGTTTCCTACAATATCTAATTGATAAGCAGGCGTTGTCGTCCCGATGCCCACATTGCCAGAAGAATCGATTGTGATTCCAGTTGAAGTTGAAATGTCAGAACTAGGGATGATTTTGAGTTTCCCAGTTGAAATGTCGACTCCTAAAGTAAAGTTTGTTGTGGGAGTGGTTCCAGTTCTAAATTGAATTTGAGGAGAATAAGTTGTTGAAGTAGCAGAAGTTATTGTCAAAATTGGTGAACTATCTGTTTTGTAAAGTTCCAAAAGAGAAACTGGTGCTATCGTTCCAATGCCAACTTTGCCCATAAAAGACGAAGTGGCAGAAACGTAAAAGTCGCCATCGACAGTAAGTTTGAAATTAAGAGTGCTAGTACCAATTCCTACTCTGTTGATTGTGGGATCAATATAAAGTAAATTATCGTTAACCACAAGAGAACCAAAAATCGTGGTAGTTGAAAGGGTGGATGTGGCAGAAACTGTCAATTTTGTAAAATAAGCCTCATTAGGAGTGGTAGCACCAATTATTCCCGGGGATGCCCAATCGTAACCTAATAATTTTTTTGCCTCAAAGGATGCGGTTACTGCTCCCAAAATTTTTCTTGGTGAAAACACTTCTTCAAAAGTGCCGTCGCAATCTGGATCAAATTGAACTTCCAAATAAAGAGGTTGATTGAAATTTACATTAGAGAGGGAATTGTGCTTTCCAAGCATTACAGAAAAAAGCCCTCTTGTCGTTGTGACCATTTCTGTCGAAGTTGTCCAAACCTCAGACCAAACTTCATTTCCACCCACTAAATCATCCATTAACCTGAATTTCATGCATTTTCCCCCATCTTCAACCGGAACTCCTTGATTGTTGGTCAATTTTCCCTGGTAGTTAATCTGCTCTAAAAAAGCACCAAAAACTTGAGAACTCAAAAAGAGAGAGCAAAAAATTATCAAGATTTTAAAAATGATTTTATTTGTCTTTTCCATATTAGAAAGTAATCCTTTCTCTTTTCTCAATTTCTTTAACTTCAATTTTCTTTTCCAATTTTGAAGATAAAAACCAGGTGGAAATCGAAGTAATCAAAAAAATCAAAAGAAAGAAGATAATCAAAAAAGTTTTGAATTCCTTAAAAAACATTTTTAAAAGATTCAACTCAAAGCCCATCCTTGTCTTAAAAGAATTCAAACTCTCGCTTATTTTCTCTTTAAGGTTTCCTTTCCCCTTTTTCTTTTGCTGTCTATTTTTATAAGCTAAAATCGCCTCTCTTGTTGTCTGCCAAGAAACTCCAGTATAAACCATTCTCCCTGTAATTTTCCCAGTTCTGATTAAATAGCCAATATAATCTGGGGAATAACCAGAAAGTTTTGAGGCCTCCTTTAGAGAAATATATTCCTCCTTCCCTTTTTTCTGTTCTTTTTCTTCCTCTTTCATATCTCGACCATCGTGATTTTTTAAAATCTCGACCATCGCGATATTATTTCATTTTCTAATACCCAAAACTCCTTGTCAAGAGCAAAAGATAAAAAGCGAAGGTCTACCCTTTGTCAACTCTCTATTGAAAGAGGAATTGTTCGGTGATAAATTCTTTTAAAACGTCCTGCAACACGTCTTGGTAACGCTTGACACACGTCCTGGCAACGTTTAACGTTGCCAAATATTCCCAAGGTTGCCAAATTGCTAAATACCTATCCTAGCAACGTTTGATACCTTGACCACGTATCTTGGCAACGTTTGACGTTGCCGGGAAAATTGCCAAGAAAATAGCAATTTACATGGTAATATGACGTGGCAATGTTTGACGTTGCCAGGAAAATTTGTTAAACTTACTAAAATGTAACATGAGAGTGGAACCATTTACAGTTGGAGATTTTGTTCACGTTTTTAATCGAGGGAATCGAGGAATGCCAATTTTTCGTGATGTCAACGATAAATGGCGTTTTTTAAAAATTCTTCGATTTCTCAATGACGAATATCTCCCCTCCCATCCCTTCAGAGAAATTACCTCTCTGGCAACGTTTGACGTTGCCAAATTAAATCCATTGGCAGGAAAAAGTTTTGAATGGCCAAAACACTGGCCACCACATAAACCATTAGTAAAAATTCTAAGTTATAAAGCGAAGAAGGACCATTTTCACTTGCTCCTAAAGGAAATTGTTAAGGGTGGTATTAGTAAATTTATGAAACGAGTAGGCGATGCTTATACCAAATTCTTTAACACAAAATATAATGAAGTAGGAAAGGTTTTCCAAGGTTCTTATAGGGGGAGAACAGTGAGAGGGGATATTAAAAATCTTCATTACCTCGACGCTTATATTCAAGTTTTTAATGCCTTTGAAGAATATCCAGGTGGCATTAAGAGGGCATTAGTTAACTTTGATGAAGCTTTTGAATTTGCATTAAATGATCCCTTTTGTAGTTTGGGTGAAAGTTTCGGAAAAAGAAATTTTAACATCATCGATAGGGATATTTTGGCAAAAGATTTTCCGGATTTAGAAACATATAAAGAGTTTGTCAAAGATGCCCTCTTAGTTCGAAACATTCGTGAAATTTTAGGTCGACTCACAATTGAATAATCTTTCGATTTTTTCTATACATTAATCTATTGAATCTGTCGACTGAATCTTTCGACGTGTCGACGTTTGACGTTGCCAGTGAATCTGTCGACGTTTGACGTTGCCAGGGCACGTTGCCAGGGTATCTTTCTTCGATTCTCTAAAATGAGTCTGTCGACGTTTGACGTTGCCAGAAATGACGTTGCCAGAAATTTTTCGTCGATTCTTTAAAATCAAAACATTTTGTCAAGAGAGTCAATAAATAAAAAAGAAGGTCTGACCCTAACTCTCGTCAATTTCTTCGTTTTTTGTTGTTCGTTGTTCTATTGTTCGGTGTTAAATTACTTTAATCTGAGGATTTTTTCAATGTCTTCAATTTCTTTTCCGATAGTTTTTCGAGCCTTCTCTAAAATTTCCCTTAATCTTTGATAAATTTTTTCTTCTTCTTTGCTCAAGCCTGGTTTTTTATCTAACCTTGAAATTTCTTCTTTAATTTCGCTTTCCATAACCTTGAATCCATCAATCAAAGATTTGGCAGCCTCTTTCGCTTCTCCTCTTAATCTTTCTTTCAATTGGAGAATTTTGAATCTGGTAAAAAGAATGAGTAAAATCAGAAAAGCTATTAATGCGACTAAGGTTAGTAAAGTTGTTAAATAGCTTATTGCTAATTGTCCAATTTTGAGTAAAGGATGAGGAGTAACTCTGATTATAATTTTTTCTGAAATTTGACTTTCTCCTCCTGTTTTATCTTTTGCTTTTGCCCAAACTTGATAAATTCCTTCATCCAGAGGTCTTGGCCAAACTATCTCCCATTTTCCTTGTGAATCAGCAAAAACTTTTTCTACTTGTGGTTCCTCTCCTCTTTTTTGTAAGAAAATTTCAATTTCTGCTTCTGGCAAGGATTCTCCTTTTAAAAGTAAATATTCATTCGGTCTTAGTTCTTTAGGAAAATAAGTAATTTTTGGAGCTTCTAAAGCTAAAATCTCAATTTCTTTCACTGCGATCGTTTCATTTCCTGCAAAATCAACTGCTTTAACCACTACATTATATTTTCCAGGTGCCAAAGGTGGAGATTGATATTCTCCTTCTTTCACTCTCGCAGGTTCTAAATTACCAATTCTTATTTCGTAAAAATCAATTCCAGAAACTTTATCTTCTGTTTTAAAAACTAAGGTTGGAGTGGTTGTGAAAACTTTCTCTCCTTCTTTGACTGAAATTTCAAATTTTTCTGGAGGAGAGACATCTATTTTGAATTTAAAATGCCCTACACTCCCCCACCCTTTATCGTTTTGTAATTGGCAATGAAAATACCAAACTCCTTCTTCAAAATTTTCCAATTTTTTCTCTGAAATCGGAGGCGCATAGTAAACAGTCGGAATCGAACTTGGATTTTTATCGACTAAAATTCTTACTGCTTTTACATCCTCTGGTAATTCCCATTGAAAAATTGGGTTGTTGTTTGAATACCATTTTTCAGGATCAGGATGAGTTGGTGATTGAATCTTTGGGGCTGGAGGTGAACCTGGCGGAGGAAGGTATTCTTCTGCAGGTGGTAAAGTTTCTTTTGCTCTCAAGGTATAAACACCCCCTCTTAATTCGCTCAAAACATTAGTTCCTTTTCCATCAGCTGCTAATACTGAACCTGAAGAAAAATTAACTTTGGTTATTGTTTCTCTTTTTCCCCTAAAAACGATCGTTAAAATTTGCCCTGCTGTTCCTGAAAAAGCTTGAGGAGAACCTCCCGCAAATTCAATTTTTCCAGTTTTGTTTGAAAATATCGGTTCTTGCGGCCAAAGGTTAAAGATTGAACCAGCTTTTGAAACAGAAACCACCTCTAATTCATCTGGGGAAAAAGTAATTATCCCATCTGCAGCGTTAATTGAGACCCCTTGGCTGTTTACTTTCACTGAAATTGAAAAATTACTTCCTACTTGAAAAGTGCCAGTTTCTGGAACCAAATACAAAATAGCAGCTTCAACTTTTAAAGAAAGAAAAAGAGAAAAAATAGCAAAGAAAAAGAATATTTTCTTCATTTTTTCTTTCTCGTTATTTTTTCAAGCAAACTTTCTATTTCTTTTACTTCCTCTCCCAAAAATGCATCAGAAATGTCTAAAGCCTCTTTTAATTTCTCATAAAGAATTTTTTCGTTTTTGCTTAGGCCTGGTCTTTTATCTAAAATTTCAATTTGCTCTCTTATTTCTTCTCTTAACGCAGGGAAAACTCGGTTAATTTTGTCTTTTAGTTTTCCAAAATGAGTTTTAAATTCCTCAATTTGCTTTTCAAATTTTTTCTTTTGTTGAACGTTGTACCAAATCAAAATGGCAATGATTATTAAGAGTAAAATCAAAATTAAACTTGAGTATTTTTTAATAAAAGATGGAGAAACAACTTTTAGAGGAATTTTGTCTGTTTCTGGGCTTTGAGCTCCTCTTTTATCAATAATTTGTCCTGAAATTGAATACTTTCCCTTTTCCAATCTTTGGTCAAAAACCAAAAACCAATTTCCCTCAGAATCAGTTTTTGCTTCCCTAACTATCGGTTCTTTTCCTTCTTTTGCCATAAAAATTTTTACGGTTGCATCAGGATACACCGAGGTGCCCCTAATGATTAACCAATCCTCGGTAGTAACTCTGGGAGGAGTTTTGTGAATTGCAGGAGGTTGTAAAGAAAATTCTCCTTCTTTTGAAATTAAAGTTGCAAAGATTGGATGTTTCAATGGCTCAATTTCAATTTCTTTTACTTGAGAATTTGAGTTTCCAGCTTTATCATAAACCTTGAGCTCAATTTTGTGCTTGCCAAAAGAAAGAGGTCCTATTTGAAAGAGTTTTTCTTCAAAATTTGAAGTAGTGGCAACCTCTTTATCGTCTATTAAAATTTGGAAATAATCCACTCCAGAGAGAGTATCGGTTGCAGAAAAAGTAAGCACAGGTTTTGGATCGGTTGGGTCTTCTTTTTTAATTGAAAATTCTAAAATTTCTGGAGGAGTAGTATCGATCAAAACTTTTCTATGTAAAATTGGTCCCCAACCAGCTTTATTCTGATATCTAATGTGAAAGTACCAAATTCCATCTTCAACATTCTCGTATTTTTTTGAGTCAATAAGTCCTTCTGATTTTGTTCCTGGACTAGAAGTTGGACTTTGGTTTAATAAAAGCGCAACACCAATCACATCTACTGGCAATTTCCAAGTAAATTCAGGGTTTTTATTTGAATACCACTTTTCAGGGTCTGGATGGGTTGGTGAAGAAACTTCTGGCTTTGATGGCAAAGCACCCGTTAGAGGTTTTTCTTCTGGTGGAGGTATCTCCCCTGCTTTCAAAACAAAAGTGGCAGATCCCATTGAAGTCAAAACGTTGGTTCCTTTTCCATCAGCAGCTAAAACCGCACCGGATTTGAACTTAACTTCGGTAGTGCCTTCTTTTTTGGCAACAAAAGTGATTGAAATTATTGTCCCTGCAGAACCTGTGTAAGGAGTGGGGGAACCTCCAGCAAAAGAAATTTCTCCTTTTGAGTTTGAGAAAGTGGGTTCAACTGGCCAAAGGGTAAAAATTGAACCTGATTTTGAAACATTATTGACATTTAAATATGCAGGGTCAAAAGTTAAAACTGCTTCTGCAGCGTTAATTCCCACGCTCCCACCACTATCGACTTTCACTGAAACAGAAAATGTTTTTCCAACGGTGAAGGTCCCGCTACTCGGAGAAAGAAATAAAGTCGCAGAGTTTACTGCTCCAGTGAAAGAAAAAAGAAAAAGAATAAAAAAAATAAAGAAAAAAATTTTAAATTTCATTTTACTCTAACTTAATTGAAATTTTCTTTTTGCCAAGCAATTTCGGTTTTAAAAATGGTAACCTCAAAAACAATACTCCTTTTTTCAGTTTTGCCTCAACTTTTTCAATATCAACCTCTTGAGGAAGAATAATTTGGCGATAAAACTTCCCCCATTTGCACTCTTGGCAGACTAACTTTCCTTTTTCTTTATCAAAAGTTATTTCTTTTGGTATTTCAATTTGCCCCTCAATTGTTAAAACATCGTTGTCTTCGCTCAATGAAATATCTAAATCTTTAACGTCTATTCCAGGAACTTGAGCAATCAACACAACTTCATCTTGGCTTTGGTAAATATCAACATTCAGTTGCAAAACGCTTGGTTCAAGCTTTTCCTCTCTTGCCACAGGTTCTTTCTTTTCTTCTTCTTTTACTAACTTTAATTTTTCTAAAAAAGAAGGCATTTTGATTTTAGCTTCTCAAAAGACCTTTTCAACTTTCCATCTTATCCCATTATACAAAATTCCAGAAAGAAAAGTAAAATTTTCTTCAAAAATTTTCTCTTTTTTGAAGGAAAAATCGCTAACCTCAATGCTTTCTCCTCTTTCGCTATTTAGAAAAACAGTGCTCTTTAAAGTGAAGCTTTTTTCAATTTTTTCTTTGGAAATTTCTCCTTTCTTTTTAAATTTTAACTCGATTATTTCGTTTGCCTCCAATGGTGTTCCGATAAAAATTCCTCTAAAACCATTAGGAATTCCACCAGAAAATGAAATCTTGTTTCCAGAAACTTTTGGGAAGTTAATCCACAAAAAAACTATTGAATTTTCTAAATTAAAGTCCAAAAACTCTAAATTTTCGTTATCAAAAACCAAATTAAAATCTATCGCATTAATAACTTTCTCTCCTGGGTCTATTTTTATTTTAATGCTAAATTCTTTTTCTTGGAAGCAATCTTCTCTCGTTTCAAAAACAAAAGAAATCGCTCCTACCTTTTGAGTAAATAAAAACAAGAAAATGAATACTAAAAATTTTAAACCTAAATTTCGGCTTATAACTTCCAAATTCCACTTTTGAGTTTTGACTTTTGAGCTTTGGGTTTTTATCATCCTGTCCAACAATACATCATGATACTAAAATCAGTTAAATTAACTCTTCCGTCCATATTGATATCTGCTGTTGCGTTTGAAGTTCCCCACCAATAAAGCAAAATTGAGAAATCAATTAAATTAACCTTTCCATCTTTGTTTAAATCTGCTCGAGAACAAAGCGGAATTTCTGGAGGTCTTCCCACTCCAAAATATAAAATTTTACTAAAGTCGCTTGCTTCAGCTGGTTTAAAGTAAGCTCTCGCTTTTACTGCGTAAGTTTGGTTTTGTACCAAGTTTGAGGTGTCAAATTTTATTTCCCATCTTCCATAACTATCAGCAGTGGTGGTTGATTTTCGAATTTCTTTTTCTGTTACAGTCACCAATCTTGAAGGATAAGTCCAGGCTTCAACTATTGATTTGGGGGTTGTCTCACCAAAAATTAGCAAGGGTGCACCCAACGAAACAGTAGTTGTAGAAAGATCAATCGTTGGAGGAATAAAGATTCCAGAAATTGTGTTTCTAGTTTGGGGTCTTAAAGTAATGGTAATGGAATAAACGATCGATTCTCTTCCTTTTGAATCTTTAGCTTTAATTCCAAAGGTATATACCCCTTTTGGAAGTTTTGTTAAAGTTGCAGAAAATCCTCCTTTTTCGTTTGAACGAGTTGTCACAGCTACCTGCCCATCTTTTAAAATTGTTACTTCGCTCTGATAATAAGCAATTCCTTCAAAAATAACATCCGCAGTATCTGGTGGATAGGGAGGATAAGTTGGACCTCCAGGTCCTGGCGGTCCTGGCCCTGGTTGATATTCACCAGGAGACATTATGGAAAAGGATATAAGATAATCATCTGGATTGGCATTCCCTGCAGGATCGATGCATTTCACATAAAAAGTGTATGCCATTCCATCTTGAAGGCCGGTTATCCAAGTATCATGAAAAGTCTTGTAGGTAGTGGAAATAGTATAACTCATCAACTCATAAGGAATGTCAGGAGAAGTATCGTATTTGCAGAGAGCAGGTTCGTGAGTGTAAAGAGAAAGAAGAGTTTCTCTAGTGCCTGGTACTAAAGCACCCGTTGGTCTTCCTCCATACCTTACTGGTGGATAAATGTCATAGGGTGTAGCGCCAACGCTTACAGGTTCTAAGATTGCAACCATCGTTTCTCCCCTCTCTAGCAGTCTGAAATTTTGGTCAAAGGTTTGAATTAAAATTTTGTAACTCCCAGATTGTGAGGGATTAATAATTTGAGTGTTCCCCGCTCCTTGATGAATTGCATTTTTCCCAATTCTTATACTAATTGTCGTTCCGGGATTGATTTGAAGATTTTGAGCTAAAGTGATGATGATTTCATTAGTCGAGGTTGAAATTTCGACTCCACAATAATCTTGGGATGAACTTGTGGAAAGATTTTTTTGAATTTGGTTTAAAAGAAAATCAATGTCTTCAAATGAAAGATCGTCTGGAAAAGAAAATGGAAGATCGAATTTGATGACAATTTTTCCAGAAGGAGGAATAGAAAGAGAGTTTTTAAAAGAAATTGAATGGTCAGATGCTGAATTTGGCCAAGAATGGGAAATTTCGTCTGAAATAAAATAAAGACCTTCTGAAAAAATAAAAGAAGGAAAAAGGCAGAAAAAGAAAAATAAAAAAAGCCATCTTCTCATGAGAAGTTTTTTTCTTGGCCTGTTTTCAAAATCTTAATTCGAAATTTGAAATCAAGATAAAAGTTAATCAGAATTAAAACAAAAATGATTATTAAAAGGCTTACAACCAACTTTGAAATAATCTCCCCCCTAACGATCGATTTTTGGTTCAATTCAACTTCTTTTTGAGTTAACATTCTCTCTTTCTCTTCCAATTTTCTCTGCCATTCTTGCAATTGAACAGCCAAGGTGTTGTAAGGATTTGGCGGAACAGAAACTGAAACTCCAACTGAAGAACCCAAAGAAGCTAAAGAATAAGAAACTAAATCAGTTGGACCAACTTTTAAAGCTATTTTTGAGTAACCCAAAAGGGAAATGAAGAAAATAAAGAGGATTATGGTTAAATTAAAGAAGAATTTTTGCCTCATTATTTAAAATTCTATCATTTTGCACAACGAAATCCAACCGCACTTGAAAATTCTGAAGGAAGAGCAATTAAAGAAGAAGAAAAAATTCCGCCATCTGAACGAGATTGGAAATATCCTCCTTTTGCTATGGCTCTTGTTCCTTTGGAAATTATCCAAAAGTAATCGCCATTGTAATTTAAATTAGAATTTTGGGGATCAGTTTGAAAAGGAAGTCCAGTTTCATCATCAATTCCCCAAATAAATCCTTGTTGGGGCAATTCTCTGCCTTGATATTTTCCATCAACCACCGAACCCCCTACCCATTCCCAAACATTACCTATCATATCAAAAGCACCAAAAGAGGATTTGCAGTTTTTTGCAGAACCTGTAGGTCCTGGATTTTGATCCCAATTTTTGTTTAAGTTGCAATCTTCTCTTGTCCAGTTTTCGCTTTTATCAGGAGTTCCCAAAGAAGCTAAATACCATTCTCTTGGAGTGGGTAGTCTTTTTCCTGCTTTAGCGCAAGCTATTTGGGCTTGGTTTTGAGAAATGTTAGTCCAAGGTAAAGCTCCTTCTTTTGATATAGGATAACAATTTGGATCTTCTAAATTCTTTCTCGTTTCTTCTTGGGTTTGAGGGTTCAAAAAAGGACATTTTGGACCTGGTGAATTTTCATATTTATCAATACAAAAACCTCCTGTTTCAGAAGGAACAAAAACCATCTCAGGAGGGCATTTTTCGTGTTCTTTTTTTGTGTTACCAGTTAAAGAAGCGACCAAATTAGCATTGTCGACTGCTTTAATTGCTAAGGTTGTCAAAATTGAAGAAATAAAAATCACCGAAATAACTTCAATTAATCTCTTGATTGAGATTTTAAAAACAGCTTTTCTTTGAATTTTCTTAGATTTTCTCAAATCCAAAACTTGGTTCATTTCTCTTTCTTTTTAGACTTTAAATCAACGATGAATTTTTGAATTGGTTTTTTCAAAATTGAAGAAGTAATTTTTATTTTTTGAGAGGGTTTCTCTGGAATCTCACCTAAAATTTCCATCTGAGCCAATCTAACTGCTCTTTTAACATAAAGCTTAATTAAAAATATCAAAAGCAAAAAGAAAAGAACAATTCCTGTTAAAATTGAAAGAGTAGGAACTAAGGGGATTATCCAAAAGTAAGTAACTTTTTTATCAAAAAGTTGGTTTTCTCTTCCAAAATGCAAAATAACCTCTGCTTTATACCTTCCAATCTCCAGCAAAGATTCTTCTCCCTTCCACTCAAAATCCCAAACTCTTTTACTTTTTGGCAAAACATTTCCAAACTCTGTTGCTTGATTGATTGAAATTTTTCCTTTTTCTTTTCCAAAAAGATTGTAAATTTTGATTTCGCCAATAGGTAACAAATGGACATTACCTAAATTTTCAAAAACCAATTTGAACTTAACTTCTGGTTTTTGATAAAAATCTTTTTCTGTTGAAAATTCCCGAATCCAACCTTTTTCTAAAATTTCCCCTTCAACTGTTAACAAAATTAAAGAACTAACTTGCTGAGAAATCTTAACGACAGTTCCTGGCTTTTGCTCTTCTATTGGCTGAGTTCCAACTAAAATTGCGCTATAGTATCCACCAGGTGAGGCGTCTTTTGGAACAAAAATAGTAAAGGGAATTTCTTTGCTTTGATAAGGAGGAATTTGAATTGGTTCTTTTGAAATTTCAATCCAAGAACTAAAATAGTTTTTCTTTTCTTTTTCATCTTCTGGAGCTGAAACAAAAAAAACTCCCCCTCTTTCATCCCCTCTAAAATCAAAAACAGAAGTAAAAATTGTCAATGGAACTGGGTTGGTATTCACAACCTTGAGATAGCTTGACCAGACCTGTCCTGGGACAACATTTATTTTGATTAAAGTTGGAGTCAATGTTAAACTTAAACCTTCTTGAGAGAATGAAAAAAAGGGAAAGAAAGAAAAAAGCAAAATTATTGGTAAAATTTTTCTCATTTTTTTCTCAGATTTATCACTGGCTTTAAAATTTTCTCTGGGAATTGCTCGAAGAATTTTTTATTAATTAATTTTATCAAGATCAAAAGCAAAATCAGAATCAAAGCAATCAATAAAGTTAATGTTTTCCAAGGTAAAAAAGTGAAAAAGATGGCATCTTGAATTTCTCTTTTTTCCTTTCCGTATTCTAAAAATACTCTGGCTTTAATTTGGCCAGTGCTTTTTGGTTCCCAGGAAAATTCGAATTTTTTGGTTGTTCCTTCCTCAAGAGAAATTTTTACTGGAATTGAATCAATTTCTTTTCCTTTTTTGTTGTAAAAATAAATTTCTCCTTCGCCTTCTGTTTTTGTGTTTCCAACATTTTCAATTTCCAAAATGAGTTTTATTGGTCCTGAAAGATAAAGATTTTTTTCTGCTTTAAAATTTTTCAATTGAAGTTTTTCTATAAGGTTTTCTTTTACTTCAACATTCAAAAGAATCTCTGGAAGGCGGAAATTTTGGGCATTGCCCGTTGCTTCTGGCAAAGAAGACCCAAAAGAAAAAACGATTACAGAGTGATAAATTCCAGATTTAGCTTGTGGGTGAATATCCAAAGATAAAGGAATTTTGATTTCTTTTTGAGGCCAAAGTTCAATGGCAGACCTTTGAATTCTTATCCAGGATCCTAAAGATTGAGTTTTGTCCACTTTATACGGATCGTGAAGTATTCTTTTTCCATCTGGCAAAATTTCAAAAACTAAAGGATAAACATAAACTAAATTTTTCCCGTTGTTTTTTATTAAAACTTGATAATCCCTTAAATCACGAGGGAAAAGTTTTTCATCAATAACAGAAGGTGAAACAAAAAGGTCAATTGGTTGAGAAAAAGAAAAGGTAGTGGGAAAAAGGAGAAGAAAAAAAACTAAAACCTTCAATTTTTTCATATTAAAAACAAAAGGTAAATTAAGGCAAAGATTATCAAAATTGCAAGCAAAATTAAAATAAAGGTCAAAATCAAAGGCAGAGCTGGTCTCTTTCTCACTCTTATTCTCAAAGATGGAGGAATTCCTGCTTCTTCCAAAGCAGTTTTGATTGCTAATTGTTTGTAGAATCTTAAAAACAATATAAAAATTATCACAAAAGCTAAAATTCCGATTGTAATCGGTAGGACAATTTTCAAGGGCAGGATCCAAAAACTAGTTTGAGCGTACAAACTTTTAATTCCTTGTCCTCCTCTATCTGGAGGGGTTCCATAAGTTAGAGCTAAAGAAGCAGTGTATTTTCCAAAACCAGTATCTCTTTTCCATGAATTTTCAAACCTTCTGATTGTTTTTGGCAAAACATTAGCTCCTTCTGGATTAACTGGAATAGTCTCTATTGTTTTTCCAAATTGATTTTTAATCTCAATAATTCCGCTTGGTTTAATGTGAACATTTCCCAAATTTTGAATTCTTGAAATGAATTTCACTTCAAAAGGAATTTGGAAATAAAAATCTTTGTCAGTAGAAAATTCTCTAACCATCGCCTCTTCCTCAACAGGACCTGCAATTTGAAGTAAAACCAAACAAGCAGTTTGTTGAGCAATTCCCACAATCGCTCCTCTTTCTCTTCCCTCCCCTCTTACTTGAGGAGGAGTAGTTGCAGCAACTATGGCTCCATAATAGCCACCTGGTGAGGCATTATCTGGAATTTTAATTTGAAAAGAAATTTCTTTTTCTTCTTTTGGACCCAATTCAATTGGTTCCCCCGTAATCTTTATCCAAGAAACTAAAGAATATTCTTTTTCTGTTCCTGGTGCAACCAATTCTGCTTCTCCCATTTCTCCTGCTGCTCTAAAATCTGCCAAATAAAAATAGTAAGTAGCTGGAGAATCAGAAAGATTAGCAATAGTAATTTTTTCTTCTAAAACCTGACCTGGAAAGACCAACCTATCAATTCTAATTGGTGAAATTCTGGTGGCGATTCCAAAAATAAAACCTTGAGGAATGAAAAACAAAATTAGAAAAAATAGAAGAAATTTTTTATTGTGCATATTTCTCTATTATAACAAAACAAAAAAAATAAAAAATCCCCCCAGATATCCATCTGGGGGGACTCCCCACAAGGAAAAGGAATTTTAGTAGGTCGGAGTACAAATGTAAGTTAAAATGTTGCTGTAGTCTCCTGCTTCTTGCAAAGCAGAAATTTCAAGTGCGTATTCTACATAATCCCAACCGTAACCTTGATCATCTCCTTCTCCCGCAGTTGGTCTATCAGATCTCAAAACTTCAACTTGATAGTTTGGACCATCATCTGAGAAACCAGTCCATAAATTAGTTCCAAAATTTAATTCAACATCTGAATCATCTGATCTTAAACCAAAATGACCATAAGTCCATTCTGCCCCAGGTGTAGTAGAAGGTGATGCCCAAGCTTCAAGAGTGGAAGTACCGTCTCTAAATCTATCAATATCATTTCCCATTGCGTTAGTTAGGTTCTGATTCTGCCATACTTTTACAGAGAATCCATAGTTGGCGTTAGTTGAAACTACAAGCTTTTGAGCAGCAAGATATTGGGTATTAACATCTACCGTTCCAAAATCTATGGTCGTTGTAGTACTGGTGACATTGGTTGTTCCTGATTCAACAGCAGTACCAGCATCTACTCCTCTAACTTCAAAAGTGAGCAAAGCTGGAACGTGAGCAGTAACTGTCACTCCAGAAACAATGGCAATTCTTGTTTCACCAGTGTCTAATACATTATCACTACCGTCTCGAGTTTCAATATATATCAAATAAGAACCTTCAGTAGACGCATTAACTACATTGTTAATTGTTACCGTACCAGTTGCTGGAGCGTTTGTAGCAGATAAGGCTACGCATCTAACTCCCTCTGAAGTTGTAGAAAAAGTTCCGCCCCAAGGACAGCTTCCAGAAGCTCCGTTCCAGTTGAATCCACTTGGGAGTGTAATGTAAATTGAGCCGTTCGCGGGAATGTTGGTCTGAATTGTAAATTGGATACTATGCGTAGCAGTTGCATCAGGCTTTGAATCAGTAATTGTGTCCCTCACATACAACAACTGGGCAGCTTCTGTTCCAGGAGAAACAGGTAAAAATGCTAAAGCCAAACTCAAAATCGTCCAGAGAGCAACTACCTTTTTTACTCTTTGCATTTTTTATGTTCTTTGTTTTATTGCTTTTATTAAATTATTTTCCCCGACCTTTTGGAGCCCTAAGGCCTTAGAACTCCGCGGCTCCTTTTTCAATTTTACCATTTTTCCAAAAAATTATGTCAAGTGTGAAAACGAAGGTCAGACCTTCGCTGAGTTTTGATTTCTTTCTTTTTTAATAAAATCGTAAATTGCTATCATATATTTTTTAAAGTCGTCTTTGTTGTTAAATAGATTTTTGACAAAGAGATCTTTATCTAATTCTTCGTAGCGGTGAACTAAAATATTTCTTAAACCAACGATCGGAGCAATTTTTTTGGCGAATTCCTCTGGTAAAACTCCCATTTCTCCCAAAATTAAAAAAGTAGATTGGCTTTTGTCATAAGTTTTCTTTTTGGAGAGTAAAATATGAATATTAATGTCAATCATTGTGTCTACTAAAACCTGAACCAATCTTTCAGCAGTATGTAATAGAGTAACATCCTTTTTTACTTCCTCTGGATTACGAGAAAGAACAAAAGTTTCCAATTCATTCAAATAAGTTTCCATTTGGCTTAATTTTTTAAAAAGTAAATCAAAATTCATTTTGAATGAGAAAGCTCTCTCTTGTAGTCCTCGATTCTCTTTTCAAGAATTTTTCTCGTCTGTTCAAAAATTGTTTGAGATTCTTCAAAATAACGGAGGGCAAAGATTTTATAACGGTCAAAAATTAAATTATCTTTTGCGTAAAGAACTAAGGAATTAGTAAAAACCTCTTTTAAAATGAGGGGGGCGGCACCGCGCAAAGAAATCAATTCTATATTTTCAAGAGGAATTTTTAAAATTTGCGCTAGATCAATCATTAATTGCCCCTCTTTCTCAATAGAGAGAGTTTTTTTGCCTAAATATCCAATATCAAAGTCACTCTCTGGATGAGTTTTTTTAGAAACTTGAGAACCAAAAAGCAAAAGTAACTCAATTGAATATTTTTGAGCAATTTCTTTCAGCAAATTTTTTTCTCGAGAATTAACTTTTAACATATCTTAATCTTACAAAACTAAGTTCCTTAATGTCAAATTTTCACCAATTATTAGAGGACGAAGGTCAGACCTTCGTTTGGTTTACCAAGGGAGTTGATTGATGCTTGCCTCAAAGTAATTGATGCCTTGGTATAAAAGGGCAGGTTGAGGAAGTGGGATTTCAATTCCCCACCAAATTTCTGCGGTTGACAAAGAAGAAGTTGAAGTGTTTTTGGGAAGATTAAGATCTAAAAGAGTACTTGTTGGAGAAAGCGGAGTAGCTAAAGAATAACTTATAGAAGAGGTGGCGTATCTTTGTTTTTCAACTGGGATTGAATAACTTCCAGCAATCATATCTGTTCCAGAAAGGGCAACATCTAAAGAACAATTTCCAGTGTTGGTAACTAAGGTAGTAGTACTTAATGGATCGGTTTTGCTTCCAGGAGCTAAATTTTGACCGTAATTTAATATTTCTGGAACAGAAATTGCCAAAAGGGGCATGACATCAACGCTTTCTGCGCTGTTGGTGGCAGAGCCTGTATAATTTTTGGAATCTCTGGCAACAATCTTTGCCACCCAAATTTCGCTTTCCCAAGGAGTATTTTGGGTTGTTGGATCAGCATTAAACCAAACCCAAAATTCGCAAGAAACCTCACAAGAGAAATCAGCGCAAGAAGTGGTAGCACAAGAAATTGCGCTATAGCAAATGTTGGAATCTTCAGAACAATTCTCCCCTACTCCAGATCTGAAAATTTTTCCTGAAATTTCAACAATATCTTGATAACCGTTCAAATCATAGACTGTTGCAGAAGCGAAAACTGAGGTAGTCGATCCTTCAATCAAGTAAATGTTTTCTCCACCATTCAAAGAAACATTAGCTACTTGAGGAGGTTGGGAAATTTCGATTGTTGCTACTTTTCTGTAATTGTCCAAATCTTGATTTGGTAATTTCACTCTAAAGCAATAAATCGAACCTGTAGTGTTTTGTGAAAATTGAATGGCATACTCAATCTCAGTAAACTGGTAAGAATTCAAATTAATCTGTCCTGTTTGGTTTGTTGAAGCTTCCACCATTTTACCTGGAACAAAGATAGAGCCTGTGGTTTCTTTCATTTGATGGGTGGTAAAATCTTGATAGTCTTCTGGCCAACCAACAAACCAAGAAGAAGTTGCCATGAAAACTACATCGCTCGTTGTTGTCGGAACGTCAACAAAGCTTGAAGTTGCTACTGCTTCACAAGATAGAGCATCACCTTTTGGTGCAAATTGAAGTTTGTATTGAAGCCCAGTTAAATTGTCGCCAGTATTTCTAATTAAGAATCTCACTCTGACATTTTGTCCTTTTTGAATTTCAACTTTGGTATTCTCTGGTGCTAACCATTGAGCAGTTTGGGCAGTTTCTTCTGTTCCTGGAGTTCCGATTGTAGGTTCTATTGAGTTGTAGTTTCTTAAAAAGATCACATCAATTAAAGCTTGACCATCTAAAGTTCTCAAACCAATAACACCAGAAGAAAAGTAAGTTGTACCAGAAGCATTCAAAGGATAGTTTGCTGGTTCAGAAGTAGCATACTCCCAATGCTTTGCTTTATGATCTGAATCTGAAGTTCCCCAAAAGACCCATTCTTGCCATTCCCACTCATTAAACTCAATGTAATCTCCAGCAACTACTCCCAATTGAGTTTGATTTCCTGACACAACTTGGTTCATGTGGAAACCAACATCAGTGTCGTGTTCTCCAAAAATGTAATTGTTTGCGTCAACATACCTTGCCAAAAAGGCAAAATCAGCATCTGGAGAACCAGAAATTCCATTTCCTAAATCGTAAACTAAAATTCTCACAGCAACATTTGATCCATAAAAGTAACTTGATCTCACAAAAGCAGAACCATTAGTTGAGCCTGATCCTCCCAAACTCAAAACTTTTCCTCCATAATGGGCAGAACTCGTTGCGGTAGTAGTAGCGTTAGAAAGCGAAGTCCATTTTAAAGTCAAATCTCCAGAGAAATCATCAAAGAAAATGAAGGTTTTTTCACCAGAACCATCGTATTCAGCATCAGGGTTTCCATAATACATATAAATTGTGGTAGTAGAATTTGCTGGCAAAGATGGAATTTTTACCCAAAAGACAGCTATTCCTGAAGTTGAATAACTTTCTCTCCAATAATTCAAAACTGATTTTTCATCTGAACTGACAAAGCGAATGTCGTCAAAATCTTCTTGACAATTGCCTCCACAATCAACATTGGCGGAACTTGTAGCAGTATATCCTACAACGATCTTTACTTGATAATCTGTCAAATCGTTAGAACTTGAATTGATAATTGGAATTGCCTTTTTCTTTGTCCAGTTCCCCAAAATTTCAATTCCGTTATCTGCTCGCCATCTGTAACTTACTTGTTCATGCAAATAACAAACTGAATCGTCCCATCTAATCTGTCCGCAATCTGCATCGGGATCAAAATCATAACTTTCCCCTGCGTAATTTCCAGAATGTTCAGTGAAGATCCAAGCAGAATAAGCTGTTCCTTCTCGATAAACATTGTAACCTGAAGCTATTCCTGAAGCTTTGTTGAAAATGCATCCTCTAATCACTAAAGAAGCGTTTTTGTTGACGGCTTGATAATTTACTTTGAGCATTGTTCCGTCTGAAATTTGCAACAGATAATCTCCGTAATCTAAAGATTGAATTGTTACATCTCCTGCAATGTAAAGACCGTTGGCGTCAACATTTCTGATTTGATAGTAGTTTGCTTTAAAAGTGCCAAAATTTAAAGTAATAGAATAGTTTCCAGTAGCTCCAATTCTGTCAATAGTAGTAGTTGCGCTCGTTGTTCCCACAATTTCCAAAGTTCCACCAGAAAGGATAATTGAAGAATTTGGCGAAATTCTTACGTTAACTTGCCTTCCTTCTGATAGTGCCTCCCCATCAAAATCTTTAGAGAATGACCAATAATCAGATTTTCCAGTGTCAATTTGATAAGTTCCAAAAATGTACAGTGAACCCTCAACTCCATTGTGATTCATTGAATACAAAGAAGCAGTTGATGTTACTGAATAGTTTTGGGCTGAAGAATTCCACATTCTCACATGGGTTTGAGGACCAATTTGCAAAGTTCCGTAAAAATCTCCACCTTGAGTTTTTGTGTTAATAGTGAAAGAACCTCCTCCGGTTTTGTTCAAATACAAAGTAGTATCTGTCCAGGTAGTTGAAGCTCCGCCAACTAAATTGGTAAAGGTGCCGTTTACCTCCAGAGTTCTCCCGCTTTGTAAAGTGAAAGATTCAGCACTCTTTAATGAGAAATTGTTTTCTGCTTTCAAATTGCTTACAATCGTCCATCCACCGCTTGGACTGTCAAATTCAACATTGTAAAAGTTCTTTCCTGTTCCAATTCCGCCAGTGTTGATTGTTTTTCCAGTGGTCAGTGCGGCAAATTTTATTGTTCCTGAGCTATGAGAGAAAGAACCAGAATTTGTAAAGTTTCCTTTGATAGTTAAAGTGCCAGAAGGCAAAGTAACAGAACCAGCTGAGATTGTAAAGTTGTTATCAACAGTGAAGTCTCCAGAAGGAAAACTCCAAGAACCAGCAGAGTTGTTGAAGGTCAAGTTATAAAGCGGTGAGTTTCCAGGGTTAATTGTTCTTCCAGTCTCTGAAGATACCATTTCCAAAGTTCCTTGATTGTGTAAATAATTTCCAGAGTTAATAAAGCTTCCTCCAACTCTTAAAATTCCGGAGGTTGAAGTAACAATACCAGAATTAATTTGGAATTCATTGTTTACAATGAAAATTGTATCTGTTAGTACCCAAGATCCAGAAGGATTTTCAAAAAGGATGTTGTAAAAAGTTGAATTTCCAATTTTAATTTGACCAGATCCTATAAAGTAAACTGTGCCAGACCTTGAATTGAAAGTTCCGTTGTTTGTAAAAGAACCAAGGCAAGAAATTTGATAGTTGTTTGTGCTCACATCTAAAGTATCATCTGAACCAATGGTTAAATTTGTTAATTTAATTTCAGAATTCAAGAGTAAAGTTTTTGAAGTGCCATCAACGATTAAATTGCCCAAATCTTGCTTTGTTGGAGTATTATCAGAAATTGTGCTCGTTCCAGTTCCAGCGAAAATCAAATTTCCAGTTCCTTTTTGGAAAGTACCTTGTGAAAAGATTGCAAAATTTCCCGTTAAAACAACATCTGAGGTTGAAGCAGAAAGAGTTCCTTTTTCAATGGTTAAGTTTTGAGATTGTAAATTAGATCCCAATTCCCAGCTTCCACCCTGACCATTCAAAATTAAATTATAAAATCCAGAATTTCCAGGACTCAATGTCTTTTGAGAAGTGGCTGTCAAAATAACTGTTCCTGAATTGTGATTGAATGTACCAGAATTGATGAAGTTTCCTCCAATGCTGGTTGTTGCAGAAGATAAATTGACTGTCCCTTGTAAAATTTCAAAATCATCTAAAATATTGACAGTTTCTGTGGCAAACGACCATTCTCCACCTTCTCCGTTAAATTGAACCTTGTAGAGGCCTTGACTTGAAAGTTTTATTTCTTTTCCAGTTGAGGTTGCGGTGAAAACAAAGGTTGAAGAAGCAGAATCTAAAATGGCATTTTCTTCTACTAACAAACTTCCTCCGATCGAAATTGTTTCTTGATCTTGTAAAGTTAACTTTCCAAAAGGTGAAATTTTTAATGTTCCATCCCAAAAATCTCCAGAACCTCCGCTTTCTAAAATAATATCTCCTTGTGGTTGAAATTCTTTTTCAGGCCATAGTAAAATTCCCGCCTCCTTATTCACTACTAACAAGCCTGAGGTGGCATTAAACAAAACATCAGAATCGTTGTCTGAATCAAAAATTGCTAAATGAGAAATTGAAATTGGATTATCTTTTTCGTGCCTTAAAACTACCCAGTTTTCATAAAGGTTCAAATCAGTGATATTCATGAAAGGATCAAGAGTTACCGTGGTGGCTTTTATTCCTCCGTTTGTGTTCAAATAAACAGTGTAAACCGTAACTCCCTGGTAAGGAACATCGATAATGGTATATTCTCCTGTTGAAGAACTACAAGAAGCAGTATAATTTCCGCCACCTTGGGCTTTGAGTATTATCACAGGAGTTTCCCCATCGCAAACATCAGAAACTGTTGAAAAATCTCCTTTCAAAACTCTTCCTGAAACAGTAATTACCTCTTGACTGTCATCCCATCTGATTTCTCCTGGGTCTCCAGAGTCAAAGTCATATTGCTCACCATCAAAACCGCCAGAGTGCTGGGTGAAAGTCCAATAATGAGTGGTAGTGCCGTTTAATTTAACATTATATCCTGACTCTACTCCAGTTGAGGTGGCAAAGATACAACCAATAATGGTAATCTCTGGATTGGATTCAATGACAGATTTGTCTAAAGTAATCAGAGAACCACCATCAATCTGGAGCAGATAATCACCATAATCTAAAGATTGAATTTGGGGAGTACCAGAAATTTTCAAGCCATCAGAATTTGTCCTTCTGATTTGGTAATAAGTTGCTTTAAAAGTGCCACCTTCAATTTCAAAAGCAAAAGTTCCAAAATTGCCTTGCCTGTCAATCGTTGTCGTAGCACTAGAAGTTCCAATTATTTCCAAACTTCCACCTGAAAGTTTGATTGTTGAACCAGGGAAAATTCTAACATTGACTTGTCTTGGGTTTGAAGAAATGTCTGTTCCGTCAAAATCTTTGTTGTATGACCAGTATTCAGAGGTTGAAGTTTCAATTTCAAAATATCCAAAAATGTAAAGCAAGCCATCGATTGATTGGTGATCCATTGAGTAAAGAGAAGCTGAAGGATCAATGTCATAGTTTTGAGAAGAGGAATTCCAAACTCTAACATGAGTGTTTGACCCCAATTTCCAGTTGTAGTATTCATCTCCGGTTGAGGTTGAGTTGTTAATGGTAAATTTTTTACCAGAATTCAAGTATAGTGTGGAACTTGACCAGTTGGTGGAATCTCCTCCAACATAGTTTTTGAATTCACCCTGAACCTCAATTGTAATTGTTCCTGTAGTTGTTAATGGTAAATTTTTTACCAGAATTCAAGTATAGTGTGGAACTTGACCAGTTGGTGGAATCTCCTCCAACATAGTTTTTGAATTCACCCTGAACCTCAATTGTAATTGTTCCTGTAGCGATGAATTCTTGAGCAGAGAGAATTTCAAAGTTGTTGGTTGAAGTTGTGTTTGAAATGATTGTCCAGCCACCAGAGGAGCTATTGAATTGAACATTGTAAAATGGAGAGTTTCCAGGGTTGATTGTTTTTCCGGTAGAGGTGGCATCAAAAATGACAGTTGAACTTGAATGGGTGAAGTTTCCGTAGTTTGTGTAATTTCCTCCAAGATAGAGTGGGTTTTGGTCTGAAGCGATGAAATTTGAGTTTTCTCTTATTTCAAAGTTTCCCCTAACATTGATTGTTGGATCTTGTAAGTTGGCATTGACTGTTAGAGAATTTTCTCCATCTCCGATGATAAAGTCATTATTTGTGGTCAAATTACCAGATAATATTGTGTAGGTTGTTGAAGCTTGAGGAACTAAATAGAGGTTGTAGTAAGTTGTAGCAGTAATGTTTGTGGTTGAAGTTGAGATGTATTTGAAGGTTGAGTTTTCAGGGTTTAAAGTTCCGTTAACAACAAAAGGAGTTCCAGAACCAGATAAAATCCATTCTTGAGATGAAGCATTCAATGTTTGATTTGCTGAAATAGTGAGTACTCCTCTAACTTCAATATTGCCTGTTCCTGTTTTTTGAGTAGTTTGAGTGCCAATTCCATCTCCAAAAGTTAAGTTGTAGAAAATCCAATTGCTGTTTGAGCCAAAGTTTTCACCATCTACCATTACAGTTTCACCTGTCATTTCAATTTGACCTTCGCCAGTTAAACTTCCGTAAACATTGAAATTCTTTGATCCTTGAATTTTTTGATAAGCATTTATCACTAAATCGTTTGTTACATTGATTGAGTTTGTTGAAACAAAATTGATTGTCGCTTGAGGACTTTCTCCATCGCCAAAAGTTAAATTGTAAAAAGTCCAGTTGGTAGCTCCTCCAAAGTTTCCGTTTCCATCGACTAAAAATTCTCCTTGAGAAAGATTGATTTGACCGTCGCCTTCAACATTTCCAAAAACTTTGAAGTTTTTTGTTCCAGAAAGAGTTTGACCAGAAGCAATCGTAAAATTGCCTTCGACTATAATTTCTCCAGTTCCAGTAGCAGAAATTGTTCCACTGCCAGAGCCATCACCAAAAGTCAAATGATAAAATCTCCAGTTTGAATTTCCGCCAAAGTTTCCAGTGCCATCTATTAAAAATGTTCCGTCCGTCAAATTAATTTCGCCATTTCCAGTAACATTTCCACCAAAAATTGAAATGTCTTGGTCTCCAGTTAAAGTTCCTGCCAAAACTTCCAAATTTCCATCTAAAATTGCAGGGTTCAAAAATTGCCAAGAACCGCCACTGCCATTGAAAATTAAATTTTCAAAATGAGAAGAGCCATTGTTGATTGAAAAACCAGTAGTGGTTGCAGTGAAAATAACTGTTTGTCCTGAAGTTTTTGAAAAACTTCCATAATTTATCCAATCGCCACCACAAGATATAGTGTAATTTTCAGCATCAAAAGTAGCACCAGATGAAATTTTAATGTCACCTCCAACTTGAGAACTCAAAGCCCCTGGTAAAGTAGTCACATTTCCTTCTGGTTTGAAAGTGCTGTTTGGGAAAATAAATAATCTTTGGTCAGGATCTATCGTTAAATTTCCAGATGAAACTTGATAGGTAATGTGTGAGTTTTTTGTTTTGTCAAATTTTGCCAAATCAGAATTTTTGATTGGGTTTGAATCGTGATGCCTCAAAACCAACCTGTTTTGGTAAATATCCAAATCAGTAATATCTCCTGTTCCAGGATAATGAGTGACAGTTACTCCCTTGTAAGTTTCATCTTCTAAAAAGACAAAAATGGTGTCCCCTGCAGAAGGGCTTTCAATGATAAAAGAGAAAAACCCACTTGTGCTCGAAGCTACGGTTGAAGTAACAAAGTTTTCGTTAACAGCAATGGAAACAGTTGGACTTGCGTGCAAAACATTTTCGCCCTCATCCATGTAAATTGTTCCTGAAATCGTAATTGGAGGTGGGGCTGAATCATAAACAACTAAAACTTCTTTCAAAATTGGAGTTTGGGTTCTATCTTGGCAAGAAGTCAAAGTTGCTCTCCATTGCTTATATCTTCCAACTGGCAAAGATGAAGTAACAGGGCTGTTTTGGGTTCCTAAAGAAACCCAGTCAGGAGTTGAAGAATCTTTTGAAAAAGAAGAATTTGAAGCTCTCACTTCAAAAGTAATATCGCAACCTTCGGGAAGTTCTTCCATCCAACTCAACTTAATGAAAGCGGCTTTCTCATAAGTTGTATCGAAAACTTGAGAGGCAATTTTTCCTGAATCAGGATACATTGCAGAAATATAAGGTGTCTGTTGAACGAATAAAGTTCCAGCTTGACCATCTTGAGCAGCAGGAGTTCCTCCGCTCGGTCCTCCATTTATTCCACCAGAATAAAGATAAGTTGCTAATTCATCATCTAAACTTTCAGCAAAAATTTTAATCCTTCCGCCACCTCCACCACCTCCTGCTCCTCCTCCTGTTCCTCCAGGAGACCTTGCACCACCGTTTCCTCCTCTAACATCCAAAGTTCCAGTAATGACTACATTTTTCCCTTTAATCAAAATCGTTCCACCAGACCCTCCACCTCCACCACCAGTTCCAGTGGTATCTCCCAAAATTCCAGCCTCACCGTTTTGCCCTTTCATAGTAATCGTTCCTGCAATCTCTATCGTTTCTGCGTCCAACAAAACAGCTCCCCCTCCTGCTCCTCCTGCCCCACCATAACCTGTAGTTCCTGACCTACAAGAATCTCCTCCTGCTCCACCACCAGAACCCAAATACAAACTATCATCTGAAGAACTACCATAAGTTGATCCTCCAATTCCTTCATAAAAATCTCTACCTCCTAAAATTGCAGCTCCTCCACCATTTCCTCCTGCTCCACCATATCCTCCACCACCCCCACCTGGGCCATTATCGTTGACTGTTGCGTACCCTCCAGTTCCAGCTCCAGGTCCTTGACCATTATTCTGTTCACCACAAGCTGAAGTCCTTGGTGCTCCAGGATATCCTCTACCATCTCCATCAATTCTTGAAGTTGAATCAATGTAAATTGAAATGGCATGAATTTTTAAAATTTCAGTCGAAGAAGTATATAATACAGCACCGTTTGTAAGTCTTACGTTGCAATAATATTTTTCACCAGAAAGTGTTGTCGTTGTGCCATTCAAAATCAAATCTCCATCTGGACAAACTTTTGACAAAACAACTTCGCCTGTTTCTGTTGTGGTAACATTCTCTAAAACCCCTTGATCAAATTCATTCTTTTTTGTTTGACTCCAACCTCCTCTGGTGCCAGTAACTAATCTTGGATAGTTAATGTAACCTTCCAAAGGAGTTCCATCTGCTCTGACAATTCTAAAGCAAAAACTTGTTTCTGGTGGAGCTCCGTAATTCAAAATGACAAAATCGAACTCTCCTCTTTGGCCCTCTAAAACTTGATTTGGATTTGGAACAGTTGGATTTTCTTCTTCATAAGACAATCCGACATTAGAGCTTGACAAAATAGTCGTAGTAATTGTTGTCCCGTCTAAAACTGAAGGATTGTCAAAACCTCTAAAGAAAGCGCCATCTGCTGAACCTTCTATTGAATCAACATCAACCCATTCTGAAATTTGAGCACAATTTGTTCCTTGTCCGTATTGAACTTTGAATTGAGTGGAAGATGCTTGCAAACTTCCTTGCGAAACCAAAATGTTAATTCTCAATCTCAAAACATCGTCAACTTTCACATCAGAAATTATCATGTTCTCTCCTGCCAAAGGAGGACCTGGTAAAATGCTGTCTTGGTTTTGATACCATCTGAAATCGCTTTGTAAAAGAGCACTTCCTGAAATTAAAGTGGTACCTTCGATCTCAACTTTTCCTGCAGGACCTGCCAATCCAAAAGAAACTTCAACATCTTTTGTCGGTTTTGAAATCTCAATCTCAATCGTTTTTCCTTCTTGGGCGTTAGATCCAACATCAACTACTAAATACCCACAGAATGCTTTAGTTGGTGAAATTTCAACATTGTCTTCAAAAACAACTCTTTCTAATGAATCAAAACTCGTTGTTGTCCCAAATTGAGATTCTTGACCAGAAAAACCTTCGCTTTCGCAATCGTAAGGATATGTTGTATCTAAATCGTAAAAGAGTTTGGCATTGGATAGTTCAGTTTGAGCTTCTACAGTGCCTTTTTCAGAAACGACAATTTTCGTCAAATTCAAGGTCCTCTCTGTTTCTCGAATGACAAATTTTCCTCCAAGATAAACATTTTGAGAACCAACTAAAACCGAAGAAATTTGTTCTCCACTGCTAGAAACAATGGTATTTGGGGGTGGCAAAATTGCCCACTCTGTCAAATAAGGAGTGCCGTCAATGTCATATAAAGTAGCTTTCAGGCAAATTTCTTGATAAGTACTGGTGGAAATTTGAGAAAGGTCAATTGGAGAATCTTTTACATCAAAACCAGAATTGTTTCCTGGCAAATGAGAATCTGGAATTGGTCTGTCGCAAGTAGTTGAAGCAGTGTAGTAAATTTTCACTTTTACATCGCCGTTTGTTTCATCTGTTGAAAAATCAACCATTCCCCAATTTAATCTATCTCTAAACCAACTGAATCTTATTGGTGTTGATTCAATCACTCCCAAAGGAACTGGAGTAATTTCGATTGCTTGCAAAGTTCTTGGTCTTGTAGGATCGGTAGAAGGTGGTCCTTGAATTGATTGCCATTGCAAAGAGAAATTATTGTAACCTTGAAGGTCAGTCACAGCCCAAATTAGGTTTACCCCTTGGACCATTTCAGCAGCATCAGAAAAAGAAACTAAAGTTGCTCCTACTGGATTGTCATTTATTGCTAATCTAAAATCAGCATTAGCATCGGCACCATCGCTTCGATAGGGAACCATATTTGCCAAAATTAAATGCAAACTTGAAGTTCCGCTTGACAAATAACTTCCAGACAAATCAGGAACGTTAGCAAAAGAAGAAGGAGCAGAACCTGATGAAGTTGCTGAAAGGTCCAATTTTAATTTTGCTCCGTATTTAAGTTCAATCACTTGAAAGGTTCTTAATCTGTTAATATCAACAGCAGGAGTTCCTGTTCTTTGTTTCCATTTCAAAGAAAATTCATGAGTACCAGCTGAAAGTCCAGTGATAGCAAAAGAACCTGACCAATCAAAAGTTTCTCCATCAGCATCTGCTGAATCTATCCAAGCAGAAGTGATCGCTCCTTTTTGTTCACCATCTACTGCAAATTGAAAATCTGCTGATTGATCGCCAGCCATATCTGCCATTGGAACATTAGCAATCATTAGTAAAAGGCTCTCTGGACCATTAACTTTTGCTGTTCCTGTAAAAAGATTTCCCCATTCAGCTGGGGCTGAAGCTGAATTATAACTTGATTGATTAACAACAATTTCAGCCAACCCTGCTGGAATTTCAATTACTTGAAAGGTTCTCGGTCTTGAAGTATCTAAAGAGGGAGTTCCTTGGTAAGCTCTCCATTGAACTTCAAATGAGTTGTTGCATCCTGAAAGCCCATCAATTGCCCAGGTTAAAGTTAAATTACCAGTCTCCATTGGTGCAGCATCGCTGAAAACTTTCAAAACTGGGCTTCCCAGAGAACTTCCATTGACTGAAAACCTAAACTCTGCGTTATTGTCTGCAGCCCCAACCAATTGAACTTGAGCTATTAATAACAGAACGCTATCACTACCTTGAACGCAAACATTACTAGCTGAAAGTCCGGGAACTGTTGTCCAAGAAGTATCAGCAGATCCTTCGCTAGTCGTGGCAATACTGACTAAAAGATTAGCCCCAACGCCCTCTCCACCAGTTGAAATTCTCACTGAGCCTGCACCTGTTGTTTCTGTATTGATTAAATTATTAGTTGAAAATTGAGCATCTTCTGTTTGGAACCACTCAACATATCCTTCCTTCTTTTTGAAAGCAAAAGACCAAACTGGATGATTTTCAGTTGACCAAGCTCCCCAAGTTTCACCTCCGTCAGTAGAGGCCCTGGCTCTCACATAATAAATGGCATCGCTAGTCGTTGGTAAAAGTCCAGCTGGAATTTGGAAATTGTATTGAACATCAGATTGGAAAGTACCAGAGAAAGTTTCCAAATAAAAGGTTCCAGAAAAATCTGGCATTGTATTTAGCTCAATCTGGAATCTATTCATATCTCCTCCAGGTGAAGTTGCAGAAATTCTGAAAATTGGAGTTGAAGTTGCTTGTCTAATGTTGTTGAAAGCAATTTGGTTTTGACCATCTTCTGGCCATAATTTTGGAGCAGAAGGCAAAGAGTATCTCATTGGGGCAATGTCAAAAGGTTCATAAGTTACTTCAGGCACAGGTCCTGGCCAAACAATCATTGGAGAAGACCAAGTGGAAGTTCCGTTGGTTAAATGTCTTTCTAAAATGTCATCGTTAGCTGATGAAGAATCTTCAAAAATCATTGCAAAAACATCTCCAGTTTGAGGATGAGCCATTAATTTAACAATGGCAGTATCATCTCCCGCGGTAGTTGGAGTTTCCCAAGCAGTACCTGACCATCTTTTTATTGAGTAAGTAGCACCATCTCCCCAAATTAACCAAGCCACTCCATTGTTTTCAGGATAAGTTTCCCAGACAATATCAAAAGTCCTAGTTGTCCGTTGTTCTACAGCACCATCATGTTCTGGATCTACCGTCCAGGAAGAACCGTTCCAACGAGCAGTGTTTAAATCAGAACCAGCATCTTGAACTCCATACATTAGATCATTTGAATTTGGTCTTGGAACTAACCTTACCCATTCTCCCACTCCTCCCATTGCTGGAATATCTAAAAGAGTGTTGCCAGTTAAAGTAGTTCCGTTCCAAATCCTGTAATAATTGTCAGTAGCCACTGAATCTGCCCAAATAAACATTGCTCTTCCTGATAACTGCTCATAAGCCACTGCAATTGATTCTCTTGCTGCTGTAGATCCTGTTGTATCCCAAACACTACTCACTCCCATATTGCTCCAAGAACTTCCTGTCCAAACCATTCCGTAAACATCAACATTCGAATCAATATAAATCATTGCAATTTCGCTTGAGGTTGAAATTGGATTTCTTGCTAATTTTATCCAACGAGGAACGCCAGTTGTTGGAACAATGATTGATTGTCTTGTAGACCAAGAATTACCATCCCAAATTTGATAAGAAATTGAGGTGCTTTCGTTGTAATTGAAAACCAAAATTGCTCTATCTCCGGCAGTTTCATATTCCAGATCAAAAGCTCGATAGGTTGCTCCTGCAGAAAGAGTGGAATGTAAAGTCGTTGTTGACCAGGAAGTTCCGTTCCAAATCTGAGATCGAATTTCACCTGATGAATCCAGGGTCACCAAAATTGCCTCGTTTCTGGTTCTGGCAAATTTCAAAACCATATGATAGATAGTTCCAGAAACAGAGTTTGCTTGATATTCTTGACTCCAAGTTTTTGTTTCGGGATCCCAGATTCGATAATAGGGTGTGTTCCCATTTTTTGAGTACACCATCATCGATTGATAACCCAAAGGAGGGGCATCGCTAGCAATTTGCCAAAATCTTGCTTCTTTGAAAGAACCAATTTCTAAAGGAGAAATTAAATACAAATAAGGTGCAATGTTTGGAGCGTTAAATTGGTAAGAGAATTCATACTCTTTTCCTCTTTCAAAATTCACTTGCCAAATGATTTCTTTTAAGTTTCCGTTTTTTATTCCTTTCCTTTCGCATTGATTGCAAGAAACAATTTCAAAACTTTCTGGAAATTTTTCAATAAGTTGACCTGACCAATCTTCATTTGCTTTAATTTTTATTTTCATTTGATAGTCAGCGGGAGGATAAATTCTAGTAGGTCCTATTCTTTCAATTTCAAAGGGCACATAATCTCTCACCTCAAAAGAATCATAAATTTCAAAAGTTCCCTCTTTTGTTTTGGCAGTAAGTTTTATTTGGTAGTGCCCGGTTTCAAAAACATCATAAAAAGCATAGTAATCTGGAACTTCAGTGATATTGTCTGGCCCACACTCTTTGCTTTTTTCAATTTTCCCATAAAAAACTTCTTGGGCTTTAGCTTCTAAGATTCCCAAAAACTTTTCAATTTTTTCAAAAAAGCTTGATGGTTGATTTTCTATTTCTTCGCTTGAAGTACTCGTTTCAAGATTTTCTTGGGTAGAAGTTTCATTAGTTGTTGTCGCCTCTTCAGTTGTGCTTGTTATTTCTTCATTAATTGTCGTTTCTTGAGTACTTGTTGCTTCCTCGGTTGCGGCTGCTTCCTCAGTTGTGGTAGCCATTTCTTCTATCGTTGTCGTAATTCTTTCGCCTGTTGTGGCGCTTTCGATGGTTGAAGTTGTTATTTCAGTAGTAGTTGTTTCCTCAATTATTGTTTCTTCAGCAGTGGTTGCCTCTTCAGTAGTGGTTGAAATTTGAATTCCTTCAGTTGTAAAAATTGCTTTTTTTCCGCTTGGGGTTGTAATTTCCAAGGTTAAATCTGCATCGCAAACAGTATGACCTTCTTTATCCAACACCGCCATTTGTAAATATGCTTTTTCACCTGGTAAATAAATTGATTTGTTAGTATTTATTGCCAAAACTCCCCAAGTGAACTCTGGCTCAAAATGATAGCTTTTACCATCTTTTTCAAAATCGATTGAAACTTTGTATTTCCCTGGTCTGAAATTTTCTGGCCTGAAAATAGTAATTGTCGTTGGTGAATGAGTTTCGCTTTTAAAATCTTTTTCTTTTTCTAATCGATGTTCTTTTTCGTCTGGATCAAAAAGAGTAATTTCAACTCCCAATTCTGGTTCTCTTTTGAATAAGTTGCTAATTTTGTTGAAAGTTCTTTTTAAAATGTTTTCTTCTTTTTTATCCAAAATTACAAAGGTTGGATTCTCGTCTGCTCGCCAATCTTTCTTTGGAACTATCAATTCAATTTCTTCTTCCTTTTCTTGATAAAACCCCATCTCCAGCCAAACTGCATCGATAAAAACTTGAACTTCTTTTTCTTTTCCAATGTAGGTAAATTTTACTCTAAAATTTTTTAAATCATCTTCACTTTCAAAAATTGGCAAGCCAAATAACAAATATCCACCGTTTAGTTTGTTTGAAATTTCGTTTTTCAATTCAATTTCTGTCAACTTTTGCCAAGAATCTTTGAAAAAATATTCGATCAAAAGTTTAGCGGTTGTATCACAAACTAAAGGCCGAGAAGCCAAAGCTATTCTCAATTGAACATTAGAAATTTTTTGCGCAATGAAATCAGAAGGAATTTCAAAGTTTGAAACTTCGAAAGTTTTCTTTGTAATTTCTATTTCTTTCTCTTGAAAAGGTGCTATCATTTCTTCTTTGGTTGGGGGTGCTGTTTCTTGAACTTCTGTTTCTTCTTGAATTTGTATTTCCTCTTGGAGTTCTACATCCTCTTGTGAAATTTCTTGCTCTTGCGATGTAATCATTTCTTCGCTGGGTGTTACAATTTCTTCAGTTTGCGTTAATGTGTCTTGAGTGGTTGTTTCTTCTACAGATTCTGGGGCAGTCAATCCAAAATTTTCCTTTTCTTCCCCAATCTCTGCTCTAACAAAATTAAAAGTGAAAAACCTTTTTATCGTTTTAAAAATTCCACCCTCTTCTTTTTTAGAATTTTGATCGCAATTTAAATTTTGTATCTCTTCAGTTTCTAACTCAAACAAGAACGCAGAATTTTCTTTTGTAAAATCTTCAAACTGAGAATTCTCTTTTGTTTCTTGACTCAAAACACTATTCAAATTTAACCAATCTCCCGTAACAAAGCTTGGGACAATCTTTACATCTCCTTGAGCTTTCACTAAAAACTTTGGAGGTCGATAAAAGTAAACGCCGGTCAAAATTAAAAGAATTAAAACAAAGAGAGTAGCGTACTTGAAAATTGGAGGAAGTTCCCAAAATCTCTCTAACTTTCTCTTATACTTTAAAATCTCTTCTTTCTTTACCAACCACATTGAATCAATATATCTTTTCTCTCCTTTTATTTCTCCTTTCCTCACTAAATAGCCAATATAATCTCTTGCATATCCTGAAATTTTTGAAGCTTCTTTTAAAGAGAGGAAATCTTTTTTTAACAAATCTGATTCTGGCGAAAGAAGTTTATTTCTTTTTTTGCAGTAATCAATAAAACTTTTTGTTTCAACAAACCAGGCAGGTTTTGCTTTAATTCTTTTTCCTTTGATTTTTCCTTTTCTCAAAAGCCAACTAATATAATCAGAAGCATAATTCACTTCTTTTGCAACCTCTCGAAGTTTGAGAAATCTTTTATTTTTAAATTTTTTCCAGAAAAAGAATTTCATTAAATTATCTCGAGTATCGATATTAAATTTATTATTTTATTTTTCCCAATTAAAAATATAAGTCAAATTGTGGATAAATCAAATTGTGGATAAATCAAACCAAATTTTCCCAAAATTCTTTATGAGAATAATTTATTAACAGCACTATATTAACTCTCATACAATAAAACTCTATCGAACAGCTTAAGTCGTTTACAAGTTTTACGTTCCCCTTTCAAAAACATCACTTACCAACTCTTGAGAGTCTTTTATCTATTTCACTTCTGTTTCTATAAGGGAGTTAAATTAATAATGTTTTATAAAGTTTTTTAGCCCATAAGATATAAAAAGCTTAATAATTTTTATCTTTCTGAAAAAAATCTAGAAACCTTTTCATTTCTTCAGCTTCTTGAATTAACTTCTTTGTTTCGTTCTTTAATTCTGGAAATGTAAAGGAAATCATTTTTAACCAATATTCCGTTTCTTGAACCTTTTTCTTGCAAACGTCTATTTTGTAATGAAAGTCTCGTTTCGAATCTGAGTTTTTGGTCCAAACCAATATAGCTCCTATACTACTTACTACTTTTACAAGCTGATTAACAAGAGGTTCGCTAACTGGAGTCTGGGGAATTTTTGAGGCAAAATTAATGACTTTTTTTATAAATTCTTCAACAAAATCTTCGTCTTTTTCGGAACTCATATTATTGCCAGAATCTCTTGGTTGATTTTGAACAAGCTTATTAAGTTTTAAGTTAGTTCGATAGTTGAAATATAAAATCAAAATCCCCAATAAAATTAAAACAGAAATTAAAAAAGAAAGAGTCCAATTATTACCATTATTTGATCTGAAATTTTCCACTTCAAATATTCTTTTTTTTAGACTTTCAAGCTCCTGAAACAATTGATTAATCGAATTTTCCGGAACCTTAGCTGTTGTTTGAATTGAAGCGTTTGCCATATTGTGACATTTTATCAAGCTTATTAAAGTTTTTCAAAGTATTTCTTGACTTTGTCTTTCTAAAAAATAAAATAGAAATAATGAATGATTTCATAATTGATCTCAGGAAAATAGAAGAAAAAGAAGAAACTCCAAAATACCTTACTGTGAAACAAGTGGCAGAGTTGTTGGGAGTTACACCTTTAACCGTGAGAAACTGGGATAAATCAGGAAAGTTAAAAGCAATCAGACATCCTATTAATAATTATCGACTTTATCGTTTGGAAGACATCGAGAATTTTTTAAAAAAACTAAACGAGAAATACAACACTAAATCAATTTAAATTTGAAACTCTTACGCCTATTAACCTCACCTGTTTTTTATTTTCGATTAAAAACTTCAAAAGTAATTTTTTCGCTTCTTTTCTTAAAACTTCAAAATCACAAGTTGGTTTTTTCAAAGTTTTTGATTTTGTGTGGGTTTCAAAATTTTTGAAACGGCAAACTACAGTAATAGTTTTAAATGAAAAATTGTTTTGGAGTAACTCCTCATAAACTTCCTTAATTAATTTTTCAAAAGTTTCAAAGATTAATTTTGCGTCTCTTGTGTCTTTTTCAAAAGTAATTTGTTTCCCAATTGATTTTATAATTTCTTGGGGGCTTACTGGCTCCTCATCAATTCCTCTCGCTCTTTTCCAAATTTTCTCCCCTATTTTTCCAAACATCGCTTTTAATTTTTCTTTTGAAAGCCTTTTTAGTTCAAAGATTTTATTAATCCCAATTTTTTTCAATTTTTCTGCAGTTTTTAGTCCAATTCCCGGTAGATCCTCAATATCTAATGGATCTAAAAATTTTTCAATCTCTTTTGGTTTCATAACTTTCAACCCATTAGGTTTTGCTTTCTCTGTCGCCAATTTTGCAATCGTTTTGTTTGGTCCAATTCCAACAGTACAAGTTAGCTTTTCTTTCTCAAAAATTTCTCTCTTTAATCTTTTTCCAAAATTTTCAGCCTCTTTCCAACTTTTACAAAAGCTAATGTCCAAATATGCTTCATCTAAAGAAACAATTTCATAAATTGGTGAATATTTTTTCACAATTTTCATTATTTGCTCTGAAACTTTTTCATAAAATTCAATATTTACTGGCAAAAAAATTGCATTGGGACAAAGTTGCCAGGCTTTTGAGATTGGCATTCCAGATTTAATTCCATATTTTCTTGCTTCATAATTTGCCGTAGATACTACTCCCCTTCCCTTTCCACTTTTTGGGTCTGCACCAACAACAATGGGTTTCCCTTTAAACTGAGGGTTTTCTCTCTCTTCAATCTGTGCAAAAAAATAATCCATATCAATGTGTAAAATTATCCTTTCTTTCATTTTCAAACCAAAGACTAAAAAAATTTAAGAAACCTTAACTAAAAGAAATCTTTTCACTTATTTTCAAGAATTTCACTTTTTCACAATTGTGAAATTGTGAAAAACTTAAAGTTACTCTTTGGCTCTTCTCGATTTTCTAGTTTCAATTAACTGGAAAATTAATTTATTATAAGGATGATCTTTTGGAAGATTAAGAGAGTAAAAAACTTCACCTTTTTTAGTTTTGCTGTTTACTAAATAAACCCTCTCTAACAATTTTAAATGCCGACAACAAGTTGCATAGGGAATTTTAAGTTTTCCAGCTATCTCCTCAAGGGAGAGTTCTTTATTTTCCATTAAAGTTTCTAAAATTTTTAATCTTTTCTCATTTGCCAATCCCTTGAAAACCTGAAGAAGATAGTCCATAATTTCAAATTTAATTTTTGACCTTTTAAACCTTTACTCCATTTTATATTCTCCCAAAATTCAAATCAAGAATTTCACTTTTTCACAATTGTGAAATTGTGAAATTGTGAAAAACTGAAAAACTAGCTTTAGTGAACAATTTAATTTCTGCCGAGTTTCCGCTTAGTGAAAATCAGCTAAAGTGAGATTAAATTATTTTTCCGAGAAGGTAATTTGGTTTTGCGCCAATAATTTTGACTTTAACAAATTCTCCCAAAATACCTTCTTTCAAAATTACTGCTTTGTAAGAAGGTAATCTTGCCAAAAAGGTATTTTCCCTTTTTTCAGTAATTAAAGCTTCAAAATTTTTTCCTAAATATTTTTTTGCTTTTTCTTTTGCGATTTTTTGCCAAATTTTTGTTAAAATCCTTGATCTTTCTTTTTTAATCCTGTCTGGCAAATCTTTTAATTTTGCAGCAACAGTTCCTTCTCTTTTTGAATATCTAAAGATGTGCAAAATTTCAGGTTTTATTTTTTTAATAACAGATACGGTTTTTTTAAAATCTTTTTCTGTTTCTGTCGAAAAACCAACAATAATATCTGTTGCCAAAAGTGAATATTTAAACTTTCTTTTAAAATCACTAACCATTTGCAAAAATTCTTCTACCTTATAATTTCTATTCATTGACTTTAAAACCTTATCCGAGCCTGATTCCAAAGGTAAGTGCAAAAATTTATAAAATTTCTCATTCTTTAATATCTCCAAAATCTCTTTGAAAATTCTTTTGGCAAATCCTGGGTTTGCCATTCCCAGTCTTACTCTAAAATCTCCATCAATTTTTAAAATTTCTTTTAAGAGCTGAGGAAGCAAAAATTTCCCTTTGTCTAAGCCATAAATTGCTAAATCCTGAGAGGTCAATTGAATTTCCTTTGCGCCAGATTGAAGAGCTATTTTGATATTTTCTAAAATTTCTTTTTGATCAAAACTTCTTAATCTTCCCTTGGCTAATCTTGTTGCACAATAAGAACAAAAAGAAAGACAACCTTCTGAAATTGGAACAATTGCTACAGAAGTATTTTTGGGAACGACAAAACACTTCAGTTTTGCCTTATCAATTTGTTCTTGTTTTAAAAATTTTGCTTTTTCTCCTTTCAATACTTTTTTTACAACCCTTGGCAAATCTAAAATATTAGTAGGTCCTATTAATCCATCAGCTGCTTTTTCGCAAATTTCTTTTGAAATTAAGGGTAAGCATCCAGCAAAAATTATTTTTTTACCTTCTTTCTTTAACTCAATCGCTCTCTTTATTATTTTCCTTTCTGTTTTTTTAACTACTCCACAAGTTACCAAAATAATAAAATCAGCCTCTTTTTCTGAGGCTTCCTCGAAGTCATTGTCTTTCAAAATTTTCTTTATTAATTCCGTCTCTGCCTGATTGAATTTACATCCAAAAGTTTCAAGAAAAAATTTTGCCATTTGTGCCCCCGAGAGGATTCGAACCCCTGACCTTCTCCTTAAAAGGGAGCTGCTCTACCACCTGAGCTACGGGGGCATTGTCGCTCGCCTCCCCAGCGCGATCGCGCCGGCGCCCCTACCGGCTTCGGCCCTG
>Ga0071330_1068146_pt1 | contig 63016 bp, 57 predicted proteins | sample GBScel77sediment_FD_63802 | JGI IMG/M metagenome (GOLD analysis project Ga0071330, IMG submission 63802) | Hot spring sediment microbial communities from Great Boiling Spring, Nevada - Cellulolytic enrichment Sediment 77C v2 (version 2) | ecosystem: Environmental > Aquatic > Thermal springs >...
GCGCGCCCGTCGCTTAGCCTCTCTCCTTCGTAGACGACCCTTCCTGCGTCGAGGTAGTAGAATCTATCCCCCACCCTGCTCGCAAGCTCGAAATCGTGCGTGGCGATCACAACTCCCTTTCCGAGGTTCCTTAGTTTCAGAATCAGATCCACGATGGAGTCGAATCCATTCTGGTCAAGTCCAGCGGTGGGTTCGTCCAAAATAACGAATTCGGGATCCATTGCAATGGCGTCTGCAATTGAAAGTCTTTTCTTTTCACCACCGCTGAGCTGACTGCAGAGCCTGTTCTCGTAACCTTCCAGCCCAACGAGTTTCAAAGCCTTTTTTACATTCTCGAGACTTAGACCCGCATTTGCTGGCCCAAATGCGACCTCTTCCCAGACAGTCGGAGCTATGATCTGGTCCTCCGGGTTCTGGAAGACGATGGCGACCCTTTTCCGTAGCTCGAAAAGGCTCTTTTTATCGTACACGATCCTGGTTCCATTGAGCCTAACTTCTCCCCTTTTTGGCCTGAGAAGCCCGTTCAGGTGAAGAAGGAGCGTCGTCTTTCCCGCACCGTTTCTCCCCATGACCACCGTGACCTCAGATCGCCTCGCCCTGAAATTCACCCCCCTCAAAACTTCCCTGTCCCCGTATGAGAACCAGAGATCGCATGTTTCAATCATACCAGCAGCCCCGAAGAAATGGCCATAAAGATTAGAATCGCGTAGATTTTTCCCTCATGTTCCACATTTCTCGACGGAAAAATTCCTGAGTAGCACCTTGAATCCTTGGCCATCTCGAATTTTTCAAGCCTCCATAGAGAACGCAGAAAGATCATGTAGCCAATCAGGGCCGTTGTTCTGATCCACCTGCGCACTCCCCGAAATCCAAGCCTGGATTCCGCCGAGTTCCTCAGATTTTCGGCTTCTTCCATCAGAACCTGAATTGCCCTGTAGCCGAGGAGCATTATCTCTCTGAGAAACCCCTTTAACCTTAGCGAATTCACGAATTCCGGAAGAGTAGTCGTCAGGATCAGGTAGCAGAACGCGGAAAGGGCTGAGAAACACCTCAGCAATGTGCTTCCTGCAACTTCGAGGCTTTTGTCGGTTATCTTAAAAAAGTAAAGGCTCGCGATCTCGTTTCCCTCGATAGTGAGCAGGATAACAGCCGTGGAGAACAGGATGAAGACTGCTGGAGCGAAAAGCAGCCTGAAGTAATACCTTGAAGCGTGGATTGAGAGCGCTGAGAACAATGCCAAGGCGACGAGCTGCGCGTGAATGTCCACGAGTATCAGAGAGAGGGACAGCAGAACAAGCCATACCCTAAGGTGAGGGCTCATCAGCTTTCTTGAGGTTACCTGGACGCTTTCAAGACTTTCTGTCATGCCTTCCAAGGAAGTAACCGATCAGAAAGCCGCCTATGGCAGCCTGAAGGCTAAAAAACAGGCTCTCAAGTTCTCCCACCGGTTCGAAAATCGGAGAGAACCACGGCTCGTATTCTGGATTGATTTCCGCTATTATTTCCTCTGCAATCTCGTCCGTTCCCCTCCACTCCTGAGCGCTGCTTAGAGCGATCAGCATCAAAAATAATACCAGAAGGATGGTTTTACCGATCTTCAAACCGTGCTCACCTCCGGGGAGTATGTCTTGATGCTCCTGAATAGCATAACTGCAATGAAGGCCTCCATTATCGCTAGGGGCACCTGTGTAACGGCAAAGATTCCGAGAAATCTAACTGCGGACACCATAACTCCTTCAATTCCCGGGAAGGCGGGAAATGCGAGCGCGAGCTGGAAGGATGTGACGACGTAGGTCATGAAATCCGCAACTGCTGCTGCTAAGAAGATGGCTGCAGAAAGGCTAAACTTCTTGATGGCCTTGTAGGCTATGAAGCCAAAGATTGGGCCAATGATTCCCATGGAAACCGTGTTTGCCCCGAGCGTCGTCAAACCGCCGTGTGCGAGGAGCAAAGCCTGATAGAGCAATGCGATGGAGGAAAGAAATGCCGTGATCGAGGGACCGAAGAGAACAACGGCAACCCCTGTCCCCGTAGGATGAGAGCAGCTTCCGGTTACCGAAGGCAGTTTGAGTGCAGAGAGAACAAAGATGAATCCCAGAGAGACTGCGAGCAGCGATTTAGCCCTCGGATTTTTTTCAATTTCCTTTTTCGTCTTCCAGGCTCCATATATCAGCACGGGAATCGCTATGGCATACCAGAAAGCGCACCATTCCGCTGTCAGGAAACCCTCCATTATGTGCATCAAATCACCTGAAAAGAAGTAAAGGTCAGTTGTATAAAAAATTTTTGACAGAGTGTCAGAAAAATTGGATTAATTGGCCACACTCACTGTGATTTGAATAACTTTATTGCCTCCCTGACGCACCTCTTTTGCGCCTCTTTTGCATCCTTCAGGCTTTCCGCAAGATCCGTCAGCCAGGATCGCTCTAAAAGGACTTTTGACTCAACAAGAGTAAAGATAGGGACAGAAAGGAGCTTCTGAGTGTACTCCTCTATTCCCTTCTCCAGATCCGCGTAGATCTCGTTTACAAGCCCTATGATCTTGCCCTCTTCGGCTGTGATCTGGCGTCTGGTGAAGACCATGTCTCTCGCAATTCCGTCGCCCACGATTCTCGGAAGTATGTGCAGCGCACCCATGTCTGGGATTATTCCAAATTCAGGTTCTCGAAGGAAGAAAATCGTGCCTGGGGTTGCTATGCGTATGTCTGCGGCCAATGCAAGCTGAAATCCGCCTCCTATTGCATAGCGCTGAACAGCAGCGATCACGGGAATTTTCATAGTCCTGAGATCGTATATTATTCCCTGAACGTGATCTATTGACTCCTGAAGCTCTTTTTCTCCCTCTTCAGACCTCGTTAGCTTCATGAGTATTTCTCTATCCATTCCCGCGCAGAAAGTGTCTCCTTCTCCGCTAAGCACGAGCACCTTTGCCGAAGAATTTTTGACCGTATTTATTGCCTCCCTGAGTTCAATCAGGAGTTGATGGTTGAGGGCATTCTTCTTCTCTGGCCTGTTCAGACTTATTCTTGCAACCTCGCCCTTAAAACTAAGCTTCACCTTCTCCATGCCCAGCAGTCGGATATACGGTATTTAAGTCTGATGAAAAATGCCAAAATGCTCGCGAGATCCGCTTTATTGCCTGCTTCCTTAGACTTCAAGGCAACTTTGGCGATCAAAGTACAAACCCACTCTCTTAGCGTGGCAAGAAAACGCAATCATAAAATTTCGTAGACAACTAAGTAGCCATTCTCTTCATCTCTCCACCATTTCTTCAACCGAAGCTCCAGTCCGAGATCCTTGATTTCGTAAAGCAGGTCTTCGAAATAATCGAAGGTTCCGCAAGTAAAGCACATATGACCATAAAATCTAACGAGGATTTCTTTCCCATCCATTGTCAACAGTTCTGCTCTGGCTTCAGGTGCCCTAAATCCATTAAAACTTTCAATACCCTTGACTATCTTTTCCGAAACCGTTTCCCTTTCATTTTTTGCTCCCATTGCCTAAGGGGTTGATTTTTAAATTTTAAACCTTTCTCGGCTTTTACAGGGATTGAAAACTTCAGATGCAAGAGCCACCAGTAAATCTAAACCACAATGAAGCTCAGAAAGCAGATCAGCGACATTAATATAGCATGTATCGAGCCCGCGTGGATGGATCCATGTCCCATCTTTCCAGCGATTAGGCCTGAAAACACTGCAATTATCATCGAACTTCTGAAAAGCAGCTGATCGTAGTAAGGCAGGTCGACGTTTATGTCCGCAGAAGCCATAGATGGCAGAAGCTTTGTTAGGCTCAGGATTGCAATTGTCAGATAGGTAAGGTAGATCACGTAAAGGCTTGCCGTGTAAACGTGAAGCGACGCCTCCATTTCGGCTCTATTTGCTCTCACTCTCAGGAGTTCTGAAGTCAGAAGGTTCAGCACATCTCCGATCTTTCCTCCTGACCTGCTGGCTGTTGAAATAACAGAAACTGCCCTCTTTATGTTTCTCGTTTTCTGCTCTTTTCCAAAGGCTTCGAAAGCCTTTTCCACGGGCATTCCGAGAGATATATTTTTCATCATGGAATCAAGGTCCTTCCTGAGTGCTGTATACCTCCCTCGCGCTGTGACTTCGATTGCCTTTGTTATGCTCATCCCCGTTTTGATGTTGAGCGTTAAATCCCTCAGAAAAGTCGTGAACTCGTTCTCCTTTCTCCTCAGATTCGAATAGTCAAGAAAAAGTTTGAGCGATACAGGAAGAGCAGAGAGAAGAGACAGGAGATAAATTCTCTCATCCAAGCTCAGGGGGAGAATTAAGAAGGCTAAAAGGCCTGAAAAAATCGAGAGGAGCTGAATGGCGAAGAAGATCAAATTTTCACCTCCTTCGGCTGGATTAAATCTAAGATTATGAGCAGAACTATCGAGATCACGGGGATCAGGAGGTATACGAAAAGTTCTATGAAATGCCTTCCAAAGAAGGAGCTGCTGAACATCAGGAAGTTGCTCAGGGTTTCGACGATGGGAAAGAAAACTATCAGCAGAATTGGGGCGAAAAGGCATACTATTACGTAAAATTCGGCAAAAATGCTGAGATTGGATATTTTTCTCTGAAAGGATCTCCTCTGCTCTTCTGAAAGTTCAACGGATGCATCCATCAATACTTTTTTCAAATCGCTTCCCGCAAGGATTGATGAGACCATGCTCTGGAGTATATTCTGAAGTTTCTTCGATGGAGTTCTCTGCGATGCCCTGCTCAGGGCCGTGATCAGGTCTTTTCCGAATACCTCCGTGTCGATGACTATAAGCTCGAATTCCCTTCTGAGCTCTTTTTCGAATGTTTCCTCCATGATAATAGCTTTAAATGCCTCGATAGGAGTTATACCAACTGAAACAAGGGTTGAGAGATAGCTGAATGCGTATTGAAGCTCGGAATCTATTTTTTCCCTCCGTGAGTATATCCTGTAATAGGGATAGAGAAAGACGATAAGGGATGCAAGGGGGACTAAAAGAAACAAATGCAGCCTTGTGAGAACAAATAAAATCGCAGCGATTGCCGAAAGTATAACGAGCATGGAAAGAAAGAGCGATAAAAGTAGCCCGGGGGTGTATTTCGAGTTTGCCTTTTCAAGTGCAATGCCGAGGGATTCAAATCTTCGAGAGAAGTCTATTTCCCTCCCGAATTTACCGTAAAAAAGCTTATGAAATCGGAGATTCATCGGAGATCACCTTCCAGAAATCTGTAAAATCGAGATTGCGCGAAGCTAAGGAATTCAGAAGTTCTGCCCTTCGAAGCATTTCCTTTTCTGGATCAAAACTCGAACTTTCAGAGGCCATAATTAGTTTTTTGCTTCCCCTGTACTCGAAAGATTTGCCGTTCCATATAAAAACATCCTTCAGCATTATTTCCTCTCCCTCGCTGATCACTTCCCAGATTCCGGAAGTTTTTCTTTTCACTCCTCCCTCATCTTTTTGAATCGTTTGCATGCAGATACAATCCAGAAGCGATACCATTATCTTTGGAACGTTCATCGGCGGCGATATAAGCCTTTCAATCACGGCCTTAGGAGATTTGGCATGAATAGTTCCGAGGGCAAGATGCCCAGTTGACATGGCCTGAAAGAGCGTTTGTGCTTCTTCCCCTCTTATTTCCCCGATTATGATGTAGTCAGGTCTCTGTCTCAGCGATGCTTTGAGCAAATCGAACATCGTAATGCTTTTCCCTTCGCCGAAAAATCCCATTCTCGTGACAAGCGGTATCCAGTTCTCGTGTGGAAGCCTGATCTCTGGTGTATCTTCGATTGAAACTATTTTCATATTCTTTGGAATGAAAAGCGAAAAAGCGTTGACCAATGTCGTTTTTCCAGTTGCAACTTCTCCTGCTACGAGAATCGATGCCTTTCTTTCGATCATCATCCAGAGATATGCAAGCATTTCTGCAGATATGGAGCCAGATCTGATGAGGTCCAAAGGTGTGAGAACTCTCTGCTTGAACTTCCTTATCGTGAAAGTTGAGCCCCTAGTAGAGACTTCGTTCTGAAATGTTATGTTCGCCCTGCTTCCGTCGGGCAAAGATGCGTCGATTATTGGCTCGGCAATCGAAATGTGCTTTCCGCAGCGCTGTGCAAGATTGGAGACAAAGGAATCAAGTTCCTCCTTTCCAAAGGTTATGTTAGTCCTTAAAGAGCCGTGGAGCTGGTGGTAGACATACACGGGCATAGTTGCTCCGCTGCAGCTGATGTCCTCGATCATGGGATCTCTCATCGGAGCATCGACTTTTCCGTATCCCAAGAAATCCCTGAGGAGATAATAATTCAGCTTCAGACGCCTCTTTTCGGGTATAGAATAAGTTTCGAAAAAATTGTTTAGGGCCTGATCAAAAGCCTCCTTCAGCCCCTTTGAATTGAGCGTCATGTTTCTTGGAATCAGATCTCTCGCTATGGACAGAATTTTTATGTCATCCTCATTCAGTGGCGGCTCTATGACCTCGTAAGTTCTTGAGGCCACATCAATTCTCACATAGGCGTATTCGTTTACAGAATACACTGAGCACGAATTGGAGCTGACGGCATTTCTGAATTCCTCCTCCCAGTTATCGTCTTTCAATTCCTCTTTTTTTCCGATTTTGAAGAACCTAAGAATTCCACTCTTCCTCATAGATAAAAACTTTCTCAACTTCTTTTACGATCCTCTCAACTCCCCAGAAATTCTGCTTAGAAAAGCCGTAGTCAAATGTTGCGTTTCCAGATATCAGAAAGGTCATATCCCAGTTTCTGTGACTGCTGGAGAATACAAGCACTCCATAGAAGCCCGGGGACCATCCATATGTATCAATCGTATATTCGAAGATACCTTCATTCGAGCCGATTTCTTCAAACCACCTCGATGAAGTCCTTATAGCTTCCAGACCAGCTGCCATTTCTATTTTTTCTCTCTCTAAAATTGCGATATACCTGATTTCGCTGCTATTTCCCGCGTTAATCCTAAGCAGCATATTTTCTCCGCAGTGCACCTTTTCCGATATTTCCGCGGAAAGGTTGAGCCTTGCGTCTATTGTGCTGTTCTTCAATTCAAAGGCGCTTTTATTCTCCCAAGATAGGCGCTTTTCGATCTTGATCGAATGCCTTCCGGGCTCTGAGAATATGCTATGAAAGATCTTCACGGCCTTCAGATTTAGGATGATGCCATGCTCTCCCCTCTCCGGGCTGATTTCGGGAACAACTTCGATGCACTTCGAAAAGTTGTAGGTGTAGCAGATGCTGTAAGCCTTCAATGTTTCCGAAATTCCGCAGTATTCCAGCAGAACGTCTCTTTCCCTTAACTCTAACCTTCCTTCACCCCAAAAGGAGAAGCTTCCATTTTCAAGCCCATAAAATTTTTGCAAAATTCCCTCAGCCCTTTCAGCCTCCATTACCATTTTTATGCTCTTCACACTTTCAACGGCAAAATCGACGGCCAAGGCTAAGGATGTGAAGAGAAGCGCAGTTAGGAGAACTGCGGAAACGATGTTGCTGGGCATTATTTGATCACGAACCTTATTAGCTTCTGAGCTTCAGCACCCTCCTTGCTGTAGGCGTATACTCTGATCAGTATCTCGCTAAGATTCGTGGAATTGATGAAAAGATAGGCATTTGCTTCCCTGCTCTTGCCCTTCTCAATTTTTCCAACCAAGTACGTTGGATTGTGCAGCGATTCTTTTTCTGAGGGGTCAAAATTCAGGCTGCAGATCACCCCATCTTTTCTGTAAAATGTTATTCCCGATTTTTTCGGGCATTCAACAATTCCAGCCTTGCTGCCATTTATGTAAAGCAGCTCGCCATTTTGCACTTGCAGTGCAATCCATTCAACGCTTCCGTTGAGCGCTTCGACGCTCATAATTCTCAGCTCCACTTTTTCGTAATCGCATACGCCAAGGTTTTCGAGCTCAAAGGCCAATTCCTGAATAAATCTGCTGTCTGGGAAGTAGTAAACTGGAATCGCGTGAATGGACAGCTCATTCAAATGCCTTAAACTGCCTTTCTTCAGATTTTCGCCAACTTCTGTCTGCGTGCTCTTCTGAAGGCTTGTAAACCAGAGATAGTAACCAGTTGCAGCCACTGTTGCAACAGCAACGAGGAGGACTGCGGATATAATTTGGGAAACGCCTTTGGAGTTCATAAAAAATTAAAGTTTATTTCCAATCCGGATCGTCAAGGCGGAACTTTACCGGCAAGCTTCCCTGCACACCTTCGTTTGAGAATACTTCTAGCGTTATCTCCCACTCTGGAAGCGTTCCTGTTTTCTCTGCGAGATAGCCGAAGAAGATATATACGTAGGTTTTCACACTCTCTCCAGCTTTTATCGTTCCAATCTTGTACACCGGATTGTGCAGATTGTCCTTGCAAAACGCATAGGTTGGAGAACCGCTTTTTCCTGTGAAGAAGTTGTTGAACGTAGCCCAAGCATACTTTTGATTGCAGTCACCGTTCTTGCATGCATAAGGATACAGATTGGTTCCGTATTCATCCCTCAAAACAAGGGGGCTCCAAGTATTACTTGCAAATATTGATGTTTTTCGATCGCTCCAAGCCTGATAATCTGCGTAATTTAGTGCCGTTGCAGTCTCCAGATTCCCGCTTCCATCGTACTTTAGCATAGATTTACTTCCGTCGATTCCGTAGCTCCCAGGCTCTCCCCAGTAATACTTGTAGTAAGAATTAGTTGAATCAGTTTTACCTGCGTACTCGTATCCCAGAACTCCTGTGAATTCATTTCCATCCTTGTCAAGGAGAACGTAATGCCCTTCTGGAGTTTTCTTGAAGTGGAGAACGAACCAAAGCCTTCCCTCAAGACCTGTTACGGTAAGCGTAACGTTGGTTAGATCAAAGGTGTTTGGATTGTGAATCATGACCGGAATCTCCACTATGAATCTCTCGTCCTTGTAGCAGTTTTCGTAATATGTTGAGCCTATATAAAATCCCGTTGTGGGCGGCTTGTAAATAACCTTGTCATTATCCCAGTCGAAGGACGTGGAAGTGTAATGATAGTTGTACTTCTTCTCCCAGTTCGTCATCCTCCCCGGAATCGTTATCGAAACGGTTCCATGTTCTCTGATCATTTGACTTATCTGGGCCTTGCCCTGCTCGCTGACAGTCATTTGCGAGGATGATTGCATAGAATTCCACCAGATATAAAGGCCCAGGCCAGCGAACACGGTAACGGCGAGGACGAGAACGACTCCAACGATAGCGCTAAGAGCTCTATCATCCATCCTGATTCCATCACTTTTTGCCATCATCCTGGTCACCCGTAAAAATTATAAAATTCTCCTAAGTCCAGCCTGGATCGCCTGCATAGAACTTCACTGGAATCGATGCCTTAACGCCTTCATCGGAGTAAATGTTGAGCTTGATCTCCCACTCCTGCGACTGCCTGAGATCCAAGCGCATGAAAAGAACGTAAACGGACGTTTTTACGCTCTCTCCAGCCTTTATCGTTCCGATTTCGTAAACAGGGTTGTGGAACTTCTCCTTGGAGAACTCAAGGTTCGTTACCATGGGGCCAGTTGAGAAGAACATGTTCCACGTTGCCAATGCATATTTCTTGCAATTCTGCGGATCGTTGCAGCTGCAGTCACCGCCTTCGCATGCGTAGGGATAGATGTAGGTGTTCGTCTCGTCGAGTAAGGCGAGTGGGACGACATTGTTATCCATCCAGATGAAAGAACTTCTGCCAAACCAGCCCTGATATTCGGTGAAGTTCATATCTCCCTGAGCTAAATCATTCTTATTACCCTGCGCAGTGTAATTGAACGAACCTGTGCTGAGATTCACCGCATAGCTTCCCATATGACCCCAGTAATAGGTGTAATAAGTTGAACCACCCTCTGCATTGTAGTATTTACCCAGAATGCCCTTGAATTCCGTTCCATTGCCGTAAAGGAGCTGATACTTTCCGCCCGACTTCTTAAAGTGGAGAACGTAGAAAAGCTGGTTTTCGGTGTCGACAACAAGCTTTACGTTAGTGAGATCGAAGGAATTCGGATTCTTTATTATCACGGGTATTTCCATGATGAATCGCTCGTCCCTGTAGCAATTCTGGCATGGTGCATCGCTTCCAATGTACCTTGCAGGTGTAACGTAGATGTACTTGTCGTTGTCCCAGTCGAACCATCCGGAGGTGAATTCGAAGTCGTACTTCTTGTCGTAGCCCTTTGAGCTGGTTGGAATCGTGACGATCATCGTTGCGTGCTCTGTAGCCATTTGTCTAACCTGTGCTCTTGTCTGTTCACCTACTGTGGACTGAGTCGTTGTCTGCATCGAATTCCACCACAGGTAGAGGGCTAAGCCAGCGACCACTGTTACTGCAAGAACCAGCACGACCCCCACGATTGCGCTCAAAGCCATCTCGTTTCCTTTAAAACTATCACTTTTTGCTACCATTTTTACCACCGTTATTTCTTGGTAACATACTTTTTAAAAATTTTATGCATTTAGTACTTTTCGAAAAGTTTTTAAGTATTTTGAAATAGTAAGCTCATGCAAAAAGTTAATATTAAAGTTGTGGTCTCAATCCTGCTCTTAACGTTTCTTATAGATTCCGCCCCTGCTTTGACGATAATCGATTCAGCTGGTAACGCGGTGGAAATCGAAAAAGCCGAACGCATAGTGTGTCTGAGCACCGACTGTCTGGAAGCAGTGCTAATCCTTGGAGAAAAGGAAAGAATTGTCGGGCTTGGAACCAACGCACTGCAAAAACCATTCTCACCAAATGTGGTGGACGTAGGCAAGTGGAGCGATCCGAACATCGAGGCAATAGTAAGCCTTAATCCTGATATCGTAATTACATACGTTCAGTGGCCCGAAAGAGGAAAGCTCGAGGAGAAGCTCAGAGGGACTGGAATTAAGGTTGTAAGGCTCGACTTTTACAAGATCAACACGATATTCGACGAATTTATAACCCTCGGAAAAATACTTGGAAAAGAAGAAAGGGCCAAAGAAATCGCAGAATACTGGAGATCACAGCTTGAGCTAATAAAGAGCAGAACGGAAAAGCTGGAAAGGGTAAAGGTTTACTGGGAGAGTTTCTCAAACTATTCGGCTGCTGGAAATGGAACGGGATGGAACGACATAATCCTTATCGCAGGCGGTGAAAACGTTTTTGGAAGCGAAAGTGGATATCCGAAGGTTGATGCAGAGAAGATAATTGCCAAAAATCCGGAAGTTTTCATAAAATCCGTCTCATCTTCCGTATTCCGACCCTGCAGGGATGACGCTTCCAAGCTGATCGAATTTCATGCCAGTATTAAACCAAGGCCCGAAATAAATCAGATAGAGGCTGGAAGGAATGACAGAGTTTATGTTATCGCCGCGGAACTGCTTCATGGCACCTTGGGTTTAATAGTGGAAACAGCATATGTGGCCAAAATCCTTCATCCCTCCGAATTCGAAGATATAGATCCAAAGGAGCTTCATGAAAGGTATCTCAGAAGCCTCGGACTAAAATTCGATTCTCTTTGGGTATACCCGGATTTACCTGATGGAAGGGAAATTTTTTCGGAGGAGGAAAGTAAAGCCGAAAAAAGTGCCCCGGGTTTTGAAATCACGCTTGCAGCAATCGCAGTTGCGATTCTGCTTTATCTGAGAGCCTATGATCGCCTATAAGGCTGCCCTATTCAGAATTCCAGTTTATGCATTTATCTTCTTCCTTCCGTTCGCAATTGCGGTTTTTTCAGCTGGAATAGGATACCTCAAGATTTCTCCTGAAGAAATTGCAAGATCTGTCGTGAAGCAATTACATTCGTCGATCTTCGGTTATAGCGTAGAAACGACAACAACAGATGTCATCGTGTTTCAGATAAGGCTGCCAAGAATAATTTTGGCTGGAATCGTCGGCTGCAGCTTGGCTGTATGCGGTGCTGTTTTGCAAAGCCTTTTCAAGAATCCGCTGGTTGAGCCCTACATTCTCGGAATCTCAAGTGGTGCTGCATTTGGAGCAGCGCTTGCAATTGGTTTTGGATTCCTTGGCGGTTCGGTTCAGCTTCTCGCATTCCTTTTCGGAATGATTTCTGTATTTTTAGCCTACAGCATGGCAAAGAGCGGTGGAGAAGTGCCTGTGGTGAATCTCGTGCTTGCGGGAATAATAGTCTCTGCCCTTTTCACTGCGCTCACATCTCTTGTAAAATTCTTCGTTGATCCTCATCAGCTTGCAGGAATCGTTTACTGGATAATGGGAAGCTTTTCCTATGCGAGCTGGAGCAGTCTTGCGATTGTAACACCGCCAATAATTGCATGCCTTCTGCTCATCATGGCATTGAGCTGGAGGCTTAACGTTCTTTCTCTGAGCGACGAAGAAGCGAAGGCGCTCGGCATTAACGTTAACAGGGACAGGTTCATCGTTCTATGCCTTGCAACGCTGATGACAGCTTGCGCGGTATCCGTGAGCGGAATAATTGGCTGGGTCGGGCTTCTGATCCCGCACATTGTCAGGCTTGCTTTCAGCTCGGACAACCGAATTGTTATTCCAATATCCGCATCACTCGGAGCGAGCTTCATGATCGTCGCCGACAACATTGCAAGAACTGCTTTCAGCTTTGAACTGCCGATAAGCGTTCTTACCACCGTTCTCGGAGCACCCGTTTTCATGCTCTTAGTCAGAAGGAGGGCGAAAAAGGTATGGTCTTAAAAGTCGAAAATTTAAGCTTTGGTTATGGAAAAAGGCTTGTTCTGCAGGGAGTTGAGTTCGAACTCAACAGGGGAGAAATACTCGTTCTTCTTGGGCCGAATGGTTGCGGAAAAACAACGTTGCTCAAGTGCATAAACCGAATCCTGCAACCAAACGATGGGATCGTCATCATCGAAGGCAGGAATTACTTCGAGATGAGCGAGAGAGAAATAGCCCAATCCATTGGATACGTCCCTCAGGAACACAAGCCTCCATTTCCATACAGAGTTCTTGATTTTGTTCTTCTCGGCAGAACTCCGCATATGGGAATCTTCTCATCCCCAAGCGATGAAGATCGAATGATTGCATTAGAATCGCTGAGGGCTGTTGGAATTGAGCATTTCGCAGATAGAGCATACACGGAGCTTAGCGGTGGAGAAAGACAGCTTGTTCTGCTTGCAAGGGCTATTGCGACAGATTCAAAAATTCTTCTGCTTGACGAACCAACGGCTCATCTCGATTTCAGGAACGCGCATAAAGTGCTTGCGACTATCAAAAGGATAGTGAAGGAAAGAAGCCTTTCTGCTGTGATGACTCTGCATGATCCCAATCTTGCTTACAGATATGCGGACAGAATTGCTTTGATCAGCAAGCGCAGAATACTGAAAGTAGGCCTACCGCACGAGATAATAACGGAAAGTCTTCTAAAAGAGGTCTACGAAGTTGACGTGAAGGTTATGGTTTTTGATGGATTAAGATTTGCCTTCGTGGAGGGGATATTATGAAGAGAATGTCAGTTTTTTTGCTTTTGCTTTTTGTGCTCCCTTATTGCAGCTGCGTTTCCTTCCATGAAGAAAAGGAAAGAAAAATCGTGGACATGGCAGGAAGGGAGATTTCAATTCCATTGAAAGTAAATAGGGTTGTTGTTCTCAATTCCGAAGCTATGAGTCTGATGAAGGCTTTAAAAGTGGATGCGGAAATTGTAGGAGCTACAGATTATGCATTCCTCAATCCAGTTATTCCAAAACTGTACGATATGAATAAAATTCCGAACTTGGGGCCCGGAAACAGGCCGAACATCGAAGCAATCATCTCTCTGAAGCCAGATCTTGTAATAGCCTATTACTGCGGTGAATCGACCAGATACGGATACGAAATTCCTGTTGAAGACTTGAAGAGACTCGAGTCCGCCGGAATACCTGTTGTTGGCATCTGCATAGCTGTAACAAAGGCTGCGGATTTCGAGGATTACAACAGGCAGATAAGGCTGATGGGAGATACATTCGGAAAAGAAAGGGAAGCTGAAGAACTCATCTACCACCTTGAGGAAATCAGAGAGGAGATATCCAGACTTATCGGAGAAATTCCCATTGAGAAAAGAGTCAAGGTCGTTTATACGTGGAGTGAGCAGAACAGAATTGCAGGAAACAGCACGATAACCCATGCGATCATCGAGATGGCGGGAGGAATCAACATTGGAAGACACATATCTCAGCCATATGCAACGGTGAGCCACGAATTCATAGTGGATTCGAATCCCGATGTCTGGATTATCTGGAGATCTGCCAGATATGGAAAGGATGACCTTCTGAGCAATCCCGCTTTTTCAAATGTTGAAGCAGTAAAAGAGGGTAGGATCTACAAAGAACCTGAAATCCTTTTTTCCAGCTGGGAACCGATAATTGCACACATCCACATCCTGTGGCACACTAAGACTTACTATCCCGATTTGCCAGTCGATTACGAAGGAATTGCAAACGAGCTTTTTGAACTCTATTACGGAATTAAATACCCGCAGGTGAGCAAATGAGGCTCTTCTTCATAATCGGCTACGATTCAGCGGCAATTCCACTGCTGAAGGAAGTTCTGCATGATGAAGCGAAGGAGCACGGATTCGAATTCAGAGTTGTGAACGATTCCGAATGCATTTCTTACATTGATGAACTGAAGAGAAGCGATGCTTTATTTGTATACTCAAGAAAATTGCCCGATGAAGTTGCTGAAGTTTTAAAGAATCCTGCTACAAAGGTTGTGATCTCCATTCACCCTGAATATCCCAGCAAAACCAGCTTTGATTCCTATTTGAAGGCAAGAGAGTTCTGGATAACTGCAGGCAGGGATAACTTCTCAGGATTGGTTCACCTCATCCTTAAGGAGCTAGGTTTTGACGTCGAAGTTCCAGAAGTGAAAAAAGTTCCCTGGCACGGGATTTACCATCCGGACATCGGAATTTTTGAAGAACTCAGGGATTACCTGAAAATCTACGAGAGAAGACCCTTAGTGGGTATCATTGTGTACAGAAATCACGTTCTTTTTGGCGGAGCTGAATACGTTGACGAGCTGATCAGGGAAATTGAGAAAAAAGGGCTGGGAGTTATAGCAGTGTTCACGAGGAAGTTCAGGGACGAGTTCATGGACATTCCCGACGTTTTCGATAGCATGGAAAGGTTCTTCTTCATAAATGGAGAGCCATTGGTTGACGCGATTGTAAATTTGAGCTATTTTTCTCTCCTAAAGGGGAAAACTGAGATTTTAAAGAAGCTCGGAGTTCCTGTGCTGAATCCTGTAACTTCGTTTTACATGTCCATGGAGGAATGGCTGGAAAGCGACTCCATAGACTATCTGAGCCAGGTCTACAACGTGATAATGCCCGAAATCGACGGTTTGATCGAGCCAATCGTTTACACATTTCCCACAATCCGTGAAAAAAAGGATTACAAGTCATTTAGGGCCCATGCGGAGCTAATTGCAAAAAGGGTGAAGAAATGGGTCGAACTGAGAAGAAAAAGGGTTTGCGAGAGAAAAATTGCGATAATTCTTATAAATCCTCCCTGCAAGAATCTCGAAGCTTCCGTGGGCGTCGGCTTCGGATTGGACGTTCCTGAAAGCGTTGTTAGACTGCTGAAGAAACTGAAGGAGCTCGGATATTCAGTGGAGAATGAGCCCGATAGAGGAAAAGAGCTCATAAGGACCTTTTTGAGTAGGAAGGCGATAAGCGAGTTCAGATGGACGAGCGTGGAAGAAGTAGTTTTTAAGGGCGGAGCTTTGGGATTTGTAGACTACGAGACATACGTTTCATGGCTCAGGGAACTTCCTGAAGATGCGGCAAGAAAGCTCATAAGTGACTGGGGGGATCCGAAAGAGGTTCTTGCAAAAAGGGCCAAAAAGGAGTTTGTCGGAATGGTTTACGATGGAAAATTCGTTATTCCGGGTCTGAGATTCGGAAATATCGTTGTTTTAACTCAGCCAAAATTCGGCTGCTCGGGTTCTGCGTGCGATGGAAGGGTCTGCAGAATTCTTCATGATCCAACGATAACTCCGCCACATCAATGGCTCGCAGTGTATCGATGGCTGACGAGAGTTTTCAGGGCGGACGTCCTGATCCACTTCGGAACCCATGGATACCTTGAATTCCGTCCTGGCAAGGGGGTTGGACTTTCACCGAGCTGCTGGCCCGAAATAAGCGTTGACGACGTTCCGCATCTCTACGTTTACGCGGTTTCGAATCCGATGGAGGGTGTTATTGCAAAAAGGCGAAGCTATGCAGCGATCATAGACCATATATACCCGCCAATGGCAATGGCTGACGTTCTTGAAGACATAGAATCGCTTATAAACCAGTTTGCGCACGCAAAAGGCCTTGGGGATCTCAACAGGGCGCAAAAGATCTACGAGGAAATTCTTGAAAAGGCGAAGGATGCAAAAATTTCACTCAAAGCTAATGATCCTGAAAAAGTTGTTGAGGAGCTGCACAGATACATAACAGGCTGCAGGGAAACTCAGATAGAACTCGGACTGCATGTTTTTGGCTCTTCAGAGGAGGAGAGGGCAGTCGAATATGCCGCAACGGTGATGGCAAAGGACAGCCATTACTCGGTTTCACTGAGAAGAGCACTTGCTGAGTATTTCGGTTTAGATTACGAAGAGCTTAGAGAAAAGCCATTCGAGGTCAACAGATTCGGAATGACGAATCTAGAAACAATGGATTTTCTGCAAAAGACAGCTTTGAAGGTTCTCGAGAGGCTCGTGGAGGAGGGTATAGAATCTGAAGATCTCGATATCGAGGTTCTTGATCGTGTTCTTAGGGAGGTGATCAATTTTGAGCTTGGAGCTATCGAAGGAAAAAGCTGAAAAAGTTCTCGAAGCCTTTCGAAAGGCGCTTGAAATTTACGAGAGGATAAAAGAATGTGGTGATGCTGAGCTTTTGGGCTTTCTCAAGGGTATCGGTGGTGAATACATCGAATCTGGCCCTTCTGGCTCTATAACCCGTGGAAAGATCGAAGTGCTCCCCACGGGCAGAAACTTCTTCGCGGTCGATCCATCAAGCCTCCCAACAAAATCTGCCTGGAAAGTTGGAGTTGAAGCTGCAAACAAGCTTCTTGAACACTACATTGAAAAGCACGGAAGATACCCCGAAACGGTCGGGGAAGTTCTTTGGAGCATAGATGCCTACAAGGCAGATGGGGAACAGCTCGCCCAGATACTGTACCTCATGGGCGTTAAGCCGAACAGCGGAAAGCTTGAGGTAATTCCCTTGGATGAGCTCGGAAGGCCGAGGATAGATGTTAGCGTTAGAATTAGCGGCATAGTGAGGGACACGCTTCCCAATTACGTGCACATGATAGATGAAGCGGTGGCGAAAGTCGTAATGCTCGATGAACCGCCCGAGATGAACTTTGTCAGAAAACACTACCTTGAACATCTCAGAAAACTTTCGGAACTTGGAATTAGCAAGGATTTCGCAAGATGCAGGATCTGGGGTCCGCCCCCCGGAGCCTACGGGGCTGGCGTTAATTACGCTATCGAAGCTTCTGCATGGCGAAATGATGAAGATCTCGCAAATGTCTACGTTCAATGGAGCGCCTATGGTTATACAAGAGAATTCTACGGAAAAAAGGCGGTGGAGGCTTTTCTGCTTAATCTGAAAACCGTGGACGTCGTAACCAGAAACCATCCCAGCGACGAGCACGATTTGACGAACTGCTGCGGTTACTTTGCACAGCACGGGGGATTTTACGCCACGGTTAAGCAGCTGAGGGGAGAGGTTGAAATCTGCATCACGGACACAACTGACGCTTCCGAGACTAAGGTAAGGGAGATAAGGGAAGAGATCGAGAGAATATCGAGAGCAAAAATCCTGAATCCTTTATGGATTGAGGAAATGAAGAAACACGGATACAGAGGAGCTAACGAGTTCTCAAAAAAGATACTGCATCTCTACGGCTGGTCTGCAACAACAAGGCTTGTTGATGACTGGATTTTCGAGGAAATTGCCGAAAAATACATTCTTGATGAGGAGATGAGAAAATTCTTTGAGGAAAACAACGTTTACGCACTCGAGGAGATCGTCAGAAGACTGATCGAGGCCAATGAGAGGGGAATCTGGAATGCGAGAGAGGAGCAGCTTAGGAGGTTGAGGGAGATCTACGGGGAAATTGAGGGGATTCTGGAGGATGAAATAGCTGGGGATGTTCAAGGAAGCGCCGTAGAGTTTCTCTCCCCTCAAGATGTTGATGAGTGGGGGGAAAAAATTTCCGACGTTTTAAAGGCCTGGAGGCTGGTAAAATGAAATGGGTCTATTTTGCAATCTTTCTGGTCATCGTAGCCCTTAGCTGCTGCGCGCAGAAATTGGAGGATACGAAGGGAGTGATAGAAATCGCTGACATGGCAGGAAACAGGATAGTTCTGAATGAAACACCAAAAAGGGTCGTATTTCTTTCAGGCGAATCCTGGGTCTATGCGCTCAAGATAAAGGAAAGGGTCGTAGCCTTTTCCGATCTCGCAAAGAAAAATCCTGTCATACTCAAAATCGATCCAGAGGTGGGAAAGATAACGTCTGTGGGTGACATGAACAGGATAAACGAGGAGGCGATTCTTGCGCTCAAGCCCGATCTCATAGTGGTCTGGGATGAGCCACCTGGCTACAGGGAGAATGCGAAGAAGCTCGAAAGGCTCGGAATCCCGATAGTGAGGATTGGATTCATAAACAAATATCCTGAAGACATCTGCAGACAGGCCAAGCTACTCGGAGAAATCTTCGATGCAAGAGATAGAGCCGAGAAGGTTTGCGGATACATCGAGGAGAAATGGAAATATTTCGAGGCAAAAAAGAAAAATAGAGACGTAAAGGTTCTCTACTCCTTCTTAACTCCCGTCTACATAGCCTGCAACGCTTCGGATCAGCCCTACGTCATTTTCATAGATACCGCCGGAGGAAAGGTTGTTTCCCCAGAGTGCAACTCAACTTGGGTTCAGGTTAGCAAGGAGTGGATAGTGAAGGAGAATCCGGAAATCTGGATAATAAGCTACTACGCCCCGTATACAGAAGAGGACATAAAATCGGATCCTGCTTTCAGGGAAGTCGAAGCGGTGAAGAGAAATGCAGTTTACAAGGAAAGCTATAAGCCAATGCAGTTCTTAGAGCCATACTTTTTGCTCACAGTCTCGGAGTACTGGGAATGGATAAACGGCGAAAAAGCGATCGATGAAAACGAACTATTGTTGCAAATCTATCTGACGTGAATTCAAAAAATTTTTATCGCAGAAGATGAGTGGAAGTTATGAGCAAGCGAATAAAAATACTGCTGATATCAACAATTGTTAACAAAAGTTTGAAGAAAGCAATGGAAAGCGTGTCAGAATTCTGTGACGTAAACCTGATATACTCATACGATCTGCCGAAATTTAAGATTGCGGAAGTGCAGAGTTTTGTTGACTGGGCGGATATCATCGCAATCGATGTTCGCGGCGATCCCGGGATTCTGAACGAAATTGATTTCGGAGAAAAGGACCTGATATGCCTGGTCGGCGGAAGCAGCCTTGCTGCCAAGGCGAAGCTGGGAAAGTTCAGAATGCCGGCTAAGGCTGCTTCTTCTTTTGTTTCCGATCCGGCGTCTCTAAAGAAGAGAATTGAAAGCATACAGAAGGCAATTGAAACAGCAGGAAAAATCCTGCCCTTTGGTGTGCTTAAGGATGCAAGAAACTATGTTAAAACGCTGAGATACTGGGCAAATGGGGGCTTCGAAAACTACAGAAACATGTTCCTGCACCTTTGTAAAGTTAAGGGGCTTGATGTAAAAGCTGCAGAGCCAGAAGAGTTTCCAGAGTTCGGATTTTACCATCCAGCCCACGGCTTCGATTTCAGACCTGTCGCTGAAAGGCCAAAAATTGGAATCGTTTTTTACGGCGGTATGCATTTCGAGCAGTGCCAGAAAACTCTGGAGGAAATCGTGAAATGGTTTGAAGACAAAAATATCAGCGTAGCTCCTGTCTACAGCGATGGAATTCTGAACCTGAATGCCCTTGAGCTCCTGAACGATGTCGATGCCATAGTTAGCCTTCTCTGGTTCAGACTGAACGGTGGTCCCATGGGGGGAGATCCAAGGAAAACAATCGAGCTGCTGAAGGGAAAGAGGGCAAAGATTTTCACACCAGCTTTGATGTTCAACCAGAAGCTATCTGACTGGGATAGGGAGCAGAGAGGGCTGAGCATCGTCAACTTATTTGCAAGCGTTACACTGCCCGAGATGGACGGCGCAGTTGAGCCTGTGCCAATAGCTGGGATCCATGATGACGAAGTTGTTCCCATTGCAGACAGGATCGAGAGGTTCTGCGAAAGGATAGAGAAATGGGTGAGTTTAAGGCAAAAGCCCAATTCGGAGAAGAGGGTTGCAATAGTCATCTACAACTACCCGCCCGGCGAGGAGAATCTGGGCAATGCAGCATACTTAGACACATTCGAAAGCCTGAAGGCGGTCCTTGAAAGACTAAGGGATGAGGGCTACAGGGTTGAAAGGATGAACGTAAAAGAACTTCTCCTCGAGAAAAAGCTCTTCAATCCAAAGCTATTCTCGGAAAAAGCAATAGAATGTCCGAGATTGAGCAAAAGCGATTACATAAAATTTTTCTATGAGCTTCCAGAGGATCTGAGAAGAGAGGTCGTGGAGAACTTTGGAGAACCGCCGGGAGATATAATGGTCGACGAAGATGGAATTCTGATCCCGGTTGTTTTGCTCGGGAACATCGCAATCGGGATTCAGCCCTCGAGGAGGAAAATAATTGAAAGTAGCGAGGATTTACTTTCTGCGGTGCACGACAAAACAAAACCGCCGCACCACCAGTACCTCGCATTCTACTTCTGGCTCGAAAAGATCTTCGGAGCTGATGCTATAATACATCTTGGCACCCACGGGACGCTCGAGTTCATGAAGGGAAAGGAGTGCGGTCTGAGCTCAAAATGCTGGCCCGACGTACTCATATCCTCGGTGCCGCACATATACGTTTACCACGTAACAAATGTTTCAGAAGCCACGATTGCCAAACGAAGGAGCTATGCAACGCTTTTGAGCTACAATTCCCCGCCATACACCACTGCAGAGCTATACGATGAATACGCAAGGCTTGAGGAGCTCATAGAGGATTTCAGAGCTGAAAAGAACCCTGCAAGGGCCAACGCAGCGAAGGCAAAGATCTTCGAGCTGGCTGAAAGACTGGGAATGGAAAAGGACATTGAAAAGCTTGAGGCCAGAATTTACGAGTACAAGCGTTCAATAATCCCGAAGGGGCTTCACGTTCTTGGTAAAAGATACGAGGCAAACGAGATGAAGGATTTTGCCCTTCTTCTGAGCAGATACGACAGGGGCGAAATTAAATCGCTTCACAGAATCATAGCGGAGAAAAAAGGTCTGAAATTCGAGGAAATTGCAGGAGATCCAAGAAAAATGAGAGAAATAGATGAAGAAGCAAAGAGGATAGTGGAAGAGTTTTTCTCAGGAAAGACCAGAGCTGAATTCGAGAAAACCCTGAATTACTGCAAAGAAATTGCAGATAACTTTTCAAACAATGCAGCGGAGCTTGAAAATCTCATCAGAGCCCTTAACGGGGAATACATTGAGCCTTCCGTTGGAGGAGATGTGATAAGGAATCCGGAAGCTCTACCCACGGGAAGAAACCTCTACCAGTTCGATCCGCTCAGGATCCCGACAGAAGCGGCTACGGAGAGGGGAAAAAGGACTGCGAGGGAAATGATCGAGAGACATCTCAGGAAGCATGGGAGGTATCCCGAAAGCGTTGCTTTAGTTCTTTGGGGATTCGAAACCGCTCAAACTTTTGGCGAGACAGTTGCACAGATCTTCGAGCTACTTGGAGTTGAGCTGATTCACAAAACAGCCTGGGAAAAGGAGCTGAAGGTTAAAAGCCTCGAAGAGCTCGGAAGACCGAGAATAGATGTTGTCGTTACGATCTGCGGTTTCCTCAGGGAGATGTTTCCAAATCTTATCGAGCTTATAGATAAAGCTGTAAGGCTCGTTTCAGAGCTCGATGAGCCCGAGAGTCTGAACTTTGTCAAAAAGCACGCTAGAGAGCTGAAAAGCCGGATAAGAATCTTCGGCCCCGTGGCAACGGAGTATGGCACTAGGATGCTGCAGCTTGTCGAGGATAGTGTTTGGCAAGAAGAAAGCGATCTGGCAAACGCATATATCAGCTCCATGTGCTACGCATACGGAAAGGATGTCCATGGTATTGAGGCGAGGGAGCTATTTGAAGGGCTATTAAAGACTGTCGATGTCGTGACGCAAACAAGAAGCTCCACGGATTATGAAATAACCGATCTGGATCACTACTACGAGTTCTTTGGAGGTCTTTCAAAAGCCGTTGAGCTTGTTAAGGGCGAAAAGGCCGAGATGGTTATTGTGGATTCAACAAAGGAGATCGCGAAGGTCGAAAGTGTCAGGGATTCGATAGAGAGGGGAACGATAACAAGAACCCTGAATCCAAAGTGGATAGAGGAAATGCTGAAGCACGGATTCAGCGGGGTGCAAAAAATTGCGGACAGGATTGAGTACCTTTTGGGCCTCGCAGCAACGACCAATGCCGTCGATAGCAGGCTCTGGGATAAGATTGCTGAGCGCTTTGTTCTGGATGAACAGCTCTTTAACAGGCTCAGGGAGCAGAACGTTTATGCAACGCGCGAGATGCTGGAAAGGCTGCTTGAGGCTGAGAAGAGGGGGTACTGGAAAGCCGGCGATTTGAAGAAAAAGGTTGAGGAGAAGTATCTGGAAATAGACGGGATTCTGGAGGAGGTGTTAAGATGAAGCTGTTCCCTTTTACAGCAATTGTTGGGCAGGAGAAGGCAAAGCTCGCCCTGATCTGCAATGCAATAGATCCAAGTATAGGTGGAGTTCTGCTGAGCGGGGACAAGGGAACGGGGAAATCGACTATGGTAAGGGCCTTTTCGCAGGTATTGCCAGAAATTGAAGTCATCGAAGGCTGTCCCTTCAACTGCAATCCAGGCAGCGTTGCCGAGATGTGCGATGCCTGCAGGGATAAGGTCGAAAGGGGAGAATTCAGGACAGCGAAAAGGCGAATGAGGGTTATTGATCTCCCGTTAAGCGTAACCCTCGACAGACTGGTCGGAACAATAGATATAAGCAGAGCCCTGAAAGAAGGAATAAGAGCTTTGCAGCCAGGAATTCTTGCGGAAGCGAACAAGAACATACTTTACATCGACGAAGTGAACCTGCTCGAGGACTACATAGCCGATGTTTTGCTCGACTCAGCTGCACTTGGCTGGAACGTCGTCGAGAGAGAGGGAATATCGCTGAGGCATCCTTCGAGGTTCATTCTTGTTGGTTCCATGAATCCAGAAGAGGGAGAGCTAAGGCCGCAGCTGCTCGATAGATTTGGAATGTTCGTTTCAGTCGAGGCATCCACAAATGTTGATGAGAGGATTGAAATCGTAAAAAGGGTAACCGAATTTCAGAAGGATCCGATTTCTTTTTACGAGAAATACAAAGCTCAGGATGAGAGGCTGAGGACTTCGATTTCAAACGCAAGGAGAATTCTCGCAGAAGTCGAGATAGATGAGGAGCTGCTCAGGCTTCTTGCCGAAACCATAATCGGAATGGGAATAAAAACGCATAGAGCTGAAATTGCAACGGTTAAGGCTGCAAAGGCCATAGCTGCGTTCGAGGGAAGAAAGAGAGTTGACATCGAGGATCTGAGAAGGGCAATGGAGCTAACGCTTCCTCACAGGATAAAATCAAGACCTTTCCAGAAGCCGCAGATACCCGACCTGAAGCTTCCTGAAAATCATAAAAAGAACAAGACTGAATCTAAAGAGGCTTCAGGAAAACCTGAAAACAGACAGGAAACCTGCTGCGGAAATTCCGAGATGAGATTTGATTCCTGTGATTTGAAAATGGAACCGAAGATTCCAAAGGATCTGGCAGAGAATTTCGGGTCAAGAGCATCTAAGGACTGCAGGATTACGCTTATCGGGGAAAAGCAGGGAATTCCTGTTTCATATGTTCCAGCGGTAAACGGATTTAGGGATATCAACATCATGGCAACCCTGAATTCAGCCGCGATGCGGGGATTTCCGATTGAGGTGAGGGATGAGGATATCAGGATCAACGTCCGCAGAACTCGAGCACCAAGAATTACTGCGATAATTCTGGACTCGAGCGGAAGCATGGGGTTGCAGAAAAGGATAAGCATTGCGAAGGGAATTGCAAAGAAACTAGTGGAAAGCTCTTACCAACGCAGAGACTGGCTTTCGCTGATAGTTTTCCGCGGAAACGAGGCAGAAGTGGTTGTGAAACCGACGAAGAGATATGAGCAGATATTCGATGCGATCGATTCTATTCCCACTGGCGGAAAGACTCCACTGCCTTCAGCGCTTCTCAAGCTGATCTCGATAACAGGCAACATAAAGAGTTCACAAATAAGAGGGATACTCATCACCGACGGAAAGGCCAACGTTCCTCTATTCGGAAAGGTTGACGAAGATCTTGCCCAGATCTGCAATCTGATCGCAAAGAAGGGAATAAAGCTCGAGATCTACGATACAAGAGCGAAAGCTTTTGATCCATCGCCAAGCTACATAGAAATGATTTCGGAAATTACAAAAGCAGAGGTGCACAGAGGATTCTGAATTAAGGTATAGAGGGTAACCGATGGAATTGCACAGCATCCTTTACTCGATAGCCACGATGGGGATTGCATGCTTCCTTGGAGTGTTCATAGCAAATTTGCTAATTGAGCTCGGACTGGCAAGGCTCATCTCGAGACCTGTGGCTCCACTGATGGAGTTGGCAAATCTTCCGACTGTTTTCTCGGTAGCAGCGATAGTTTCGATTGTGGATGTAAGAGGGGGGCTCAGCATAGTCGGATCGCTCAGGGAAAAGAATGGAATTGAGGATTCAGCGGTTGTGGCCTATAAGCTGGTTGCAAGGCCATTCTCGACTGTCTTCTTCCTTTTGCGCTATTACCTTCCGATCTCTCTCGCAGCTCTTGGCCTCTTTGTTGGCTCCATCTACATCGCGCTCAGCTTCGCAACCGCGTTCATCTCAATGGCTCTGGGAATAATTTATGGAAGAATCAAGGTCAGGAAACCGCTCGCGGAGCTCAAACTGCCTGAAGAAAGAAAGGATAAAGGTGATGCGGTAAGAGAATCTTTGAAATCTGCGGCAGAAATGACGAAAAAAGTTCTTATCAGGTACACGATAATAACGGCAATAATCTCCGTCCTCATCTTTTTTGGCTTTTTCGAGCTGCTTTCAAAGGAGGTCGACATCTACACAAAGCAGTTCGGCTTCTCCTCGAACTTCGCGGCCCTGATTTCCATTCACATATTTAGCCCGATGTCCTCAGTGCTCACAGCTGGTGAACTGCTCAGAAACGGATTGATAAGCGTTCAGGAATGTCTTGTTGCTCTGCTCATAGGCAGATTTCTATTCACGGCAATAATGGACTATCCGCGACATTCTCTGCCATTTTACGCCTCGATTTTCCCGATGAAGCTCGCATCGAAGCTTGTTATAGCTGGAATAGCCGTGAATGCGATCGCTACTCCGATTCTGATCGCAATCGTGCTTCTAAGCTTTTAGGGCCAAAAATTTTAAAATGGATCATTACCTAAACTTCTGCCTCAAAACTTTCTTGTCAATCTTTCCTATGCTCGTCTTCGGCAGCTCATCGACGAAGACGTATTTTTCAGGCACTGCCCACTTCGTTATCACTCCCTGCTCCGCGTATTTCAGAAGGTGCTGTCTGAGCTCTCCAGCCGTAAGCTCTACCTTAGGCATCGGAACGACTATTGCGAGAGGCCTCTCTCCCCACTTCTCGTCGGGAATTCCGACAACTGCTGCTTCTCTAACCTTTGGATTCAGGCTGAGCAGGTTCTCGAGTGTTAGGGACGATATCCACTCTCCACCGCTCTTTATCACATCCTTAAGCCTGTCGACGATCGTTATGTAGCCCTCCTCGTCCATCACGGCTATGTCTCCCGTGTGCAGCCAGCCTCCAGCCCAGAGTTCCTTTGTCTTCTCCTCATCATTCAGGTAGCCATCCGTGGCCCAGGGTGTCCTCGCCACAACTTCTCCAGCCTCCTTCCCGTCTGGCTTCACGTCGGTCATGTCCTCCTTGACTACCCTTACATAGCAGAGAGGCCATGGTATGCCTGCCTTCACCGTGACGTTTCTGACAAGCTCCTCCTCGCTCATATCAAGCAAATGCGGTTTTATGAACGCTCCCGTTATCGCGGGTGCAGTTTCCGTCATTCCATAGCAGCTAACAGGATATATTCCCCTCTCTATGGCCTTGAAAGCCAGTCCCTCGGTTAATCTCGAACCTCCAATTACCATCTTCAGCCTGTTGAACTTGAAGCCTGGAGGCAGGTTGTCGACGATCATCTGCAGTATCGTGGGAACGCAGCTCGTGTAAGTAACACCCTCCGTGACGATCAGCTTGACCAGCATCCTCGGGTCGTATCTTCCAGGATAAACATGCTTGAACCCCAGAAGCCATGCCATGTAGGGCATGCACCAGGCGTGCACATGGAACATCGGCGTCATCGGCATGTAGACTTCCTTGTCCTCCTTCAGCCTGCCCAGACCTCTCATTCCCGTCAAACAGAGTGCTCCGATCAGCGTGTGGAGAACCAGCTTCCTGTGAGTGAACCATACTCCCTTGGGTCTTCCCGTCGTGCCTGTTGTGTAGCTTAACGTTGCCATCGTGTTCTCGCTGAACTCAGGGAACTCGTATTCGCCCTTTGCGTCCTTCAGCATCTTTTCGTATTCCAGATCGGTCAGACTCGTTTCTGGCATGTTATCGTCTGTTAGCACAACGTATTTCTTCACACCGGGCAGCTTTGACTTCAGAGATTCTATCAAAGGCACGAAATCCTTGTAAACCAGTATTACCTCGTCTTCCGCATGGTTTATGGTGTAAGCAATGTCCTCTGGACTCAGACGGACATTTACGGTGTGCAGCACCGCGCCCATCATCGGGATGGCGAAGTAGCATTCTAAGTAGCGGTGGGAGTCCCACTCCAGCACGCCAACCCTTGTGCCTTTCTTCACGCCAAGCTCTTCGAGTGCATTTGCGAGCCTGTGCACCCTCTTGTAGAGGTCCGAATATGTGTATCTGTGGATGTCCCTGTAAACGATTTCCTGCTTCGGCGCGTAAAGCTTCCCGTATTCAAAAACATGTTTTATCAAGAGCTGATAGTCGTAGGCCATGACTAGGGGAGAAACCCACATATTTTAAAAAAAACCCACATATTTTAAAAATTTTCGAAATTTTTTTAAAGAAAATATTATTAACAAAAGATCAGGGTGTTACCTGTGAGCGAATCTGAAATTATTGAATTGCTCGAAAAAGCGGAAAAGCTCGACGTTCTCACTTCCGGGAAGTTTTTTGCCTACATTTATGAAACTGGAGATGAAAAGCTGAAAGAGATTGCGCTGAAGGCACTCTTGCAGTTTTACAACAAGAACATGCTCGACTTCACGGTTTACAGAAGCGCGGTTTATTTCGAAAGGGAAGTGGTGAACTTTTGCAAGAGATTGATGAACGCAGAAAATGCTTTTGGTACATTCACATTCGGCGGAACTGAAAGCATAATGCTTGCGGTTCTTGCAGCAAGAAATTACTTTCTGAAGAGAAAAGGAAAAGGCGTGGTCCCAGAACTCGCTGTTCCGTTCACGATCCATCCCTCCTTTATTAAAGCAGCCCATTGTCTCGGGCTAAAGGTGAAAATTTTCGACATCGACGAAAAGCTTAAAGCAGATGTTGAAGGCCTGAAGTCCTCGATAAGCGAGAATACTGCGCTGATTGCACTTTCAGCGCCGAACTGGCCATACGGAACAATAGATCCCATAAGAGAAATAGCAGAGATAGCTAAGGAAAAAGAGATTTTACTCCACGTTGATGCATGCCTTGGAGGTTTCATTTTGCCCTTCTTCGAGAGGCTCGGTGAAAAGGTCGAGACGTTTGACTTCAGAGTAGAGGGTGTGACCTCAATTTCCATAGACGTCCACAAATACGGTTACTCTCCGAAAGGAGCATCAGTCATACTTTTCAGAGACGTGGAACTTAAAAAAGAGTCTATTTTCGTGAACACGTCCAACCCTGGATACGTTTTCATAAACACTGCAGTTCTCTCATCCCGCTCAGTAGGACCCCTGGCGTCAGCTTTTGCCGTTATAAAGTACCTTGGCGAGGATGGATACCTTGGACTTTCCAAGGACGTTCTCGACGCAAGGAACGAGCTTTTGAATGGGATGAAAAGATTAGGCTTCAAAAGTGTCGGTCCAGTAGAATCATCGATTCTAAGCCTTTTTAACGATGATGCAGACTTGATCTCATTTGTCTCCAGAATGAGGGAACTGGGCTGGCATTTCCATCTCCAGAGGAGGGTTGAAAAGTACCGGATTCCCCTTAACATTCACTTCACTATTTCGCCGATTCACAAGAGAACGGTTGTAGAATTCTTAAAGGACGCAGAGAGCGCTCTCGAAAGGAGAGAGGAGAGAAAAGAAATTAAAGTAGATGAGATTCTGGAAAGCATTAAATCCGGAAGGTTTGACTCGAGCCTGGCTCCGATTCTCACGGAAATGTTCGAAGAGGAGAGCGTCAACGAACTCGCTAAGGAGATCGTCATAGACCTTTTCGGGTGAGAAAATGTGGCTCATCACGGTGGGATTCATCCTGATCACGTTTGCATCGCAGTCCATTTGGGTCACATTCTCTCCAGTCGTAACAAACGTTGCAGAAGAACTCGGCGTTCAAAAAGAGTTAGTAGGTTATCTTGCCGTTCTTTATCCGTTATTCTTCCTGATTCTAACAGTTCCCTCAGGGATCCTGCTCGACAGAAGATTCCGGTTCTGGCTCTCCTTTGGGGCCTTTATGACATTTATCGGGGGATTTGGAAGGCTTTTAATGCAAAACTACGAATGGTTCTTCGTTTGCCAGCTCTTTGCAGCAATTGGACAACCTTTCCTGCTGAACGGATTCGTTCCATTTGCTTCAAAATTGCACGAAAAGAGAAGAGCGCTTATAATATCCATCCTCAGCCTTTCAATGTATCTCGGAACCATTTTTGCACTCGCAACTGGATACACTCTCTACATCTACGGGGGAATGGAACTGCTGATTCTGCCAACTGCCACGATTTCAGCCCTCGGAATGGCCACTTTCGCAATCGGAATGTTTTATTTCAAAGAAACAAGGGTTGAAGGAGTCAGCTTCAGATTTGCAAGGGTCATCAAAAAGCGGGACCTCTGGATTCTGGGCTGCATCCTCGGCTTAGGAGTTGCCGCATTTGACAACCTAGCAACATGGCTACAGCCAGCTCTGTATACGGTTGGACTCGGGGGAATCGCCGGAAATGCAGTCGCAATAGCCATAGTGATGGGGCTCTTGGGTATTCTGATCATCCCGAATGCCGTTTCGAAGCGTTCGATGAGAACTGTATACATCAGGACGATAATACCGCTTATTGCGGCTTTCTTCGGCATTCTGGCTGTAAGACAGGACACAATAGTCATCTACTCCTTCCTGTCCGTCTCGGGACTCCTAATGCTCCCCGCGTATCCCATAATCATGGACTGGATCGGGAAGTTCCACGAAAAGGATATCCACGGAAGCGCTACCGGATTTGTTGGCCTTGTTAGCAGGGCTATATCTGTGGCGATGATGTTCGCTGCTCCCCTTTTCATATACAGCGCATCCGCTTACTTTTCCTTCCTGACTGCAATTGTCGTCGCAGCTCTAGGCTTCTCGCTGCTGCTCCCCAATGACCGCAGGTTGCCAGCTTAACCTCCAAATTTTCAGCCTTGGCTGGTAAATTTACCTTTCAAAATTTTCGCATTATTAGAATTTCAGATGGCAAAATTTGACAAAAAGAGAAAATTTTAAATAAAACTATTTCGTGCAAAGAGCGGTGATAGAATGAAATCTGGTGTGCCCGGTTTTATCAAAGAAAGATTCTGGCTGAAAAAAGAGTGGCCGAAGGATTTACCCACAGACGCGTACATTCCCGAAAAACCGCTTAACGAAGTTATTGACGAGGCTTGCATGAAATACGCTGACAGGACGGCACTGGATTTCTACGGATTCAGGATAACCTACAGCCAGCTGAAGGGTATCACCGACAGGTTCGCCACTTTGCTTGTAAAACTCGGTGTAGAGAAGGGCGATGTGGTTGCAATATATGCTCCCAACTGTCCGCAGTTCGTAGTGGCCTATTACGGGGCGATGAAGGCAGGTGCGACGGTTACCGCACTCTCACCGCTTTTTGCCCCAAGAGAGGTGGAGTATCAGCTGAACGACAGCGGGGCAAAGATTCTTGTTACCGTAGAACAGCTTTACCCGAACTTCAACGCGGTAAGAAAGAACACAAAAATCGAGAAGGTGATTCTGGCTAACATAACAGGCGGTGAAGCAAAGGGAGAGGGTGAATTCATCGACTTCAGAACGGTTTTCGGCATCACACCAGAAGTTCCAAAGGTGGAGTGGGATTTCAAAGATGATGTCGCCGTTCTGCAGTATACGGGTGGCACTACTGGATTGCCCAAGGCCGCAATGCTGACGCACCAGAACGTGGTTGCAAACGCCTTCCAGTTGAAGCCCTATACCGACATTATTCTTAGGTGGATTTTCTCGCACAAGGTTATTCGTGAAGAGGGCGATTACTTGGTTCTGGATTTAAACGGAAGGGAATACAAGACTATGAAAGATTACTACGAAAATAAGCGTGGATCAAGGATAGCAGTACTCCCATGGTATCACATCTACGGTCAGAGCGTCGACCTTAATGCTGGTCTAGTAAATGGGGAGCTTCTGTTCATATTCCCAAGATTCGAGCCTGAAAAGATATTCGAGACCATTGAGACCTACAGGGTTACCACATTCATGGGCGCACCCGCGATCTTCATAGCATACGTCAACAACTTCCCGGAGCTGTTCAGGAAGTACGACATTAGCTCACTTATCTACGTGAACAATGGTGCTGGACCGATCCCGCCCGAAATTGTATACAAATGGGACGAGCTCACGAATCAGAAGGTTCTGCTTTGTGAGGGCTATGGCTTAAGCGAAGCTTCTCCTGTAACGCATACGCATGGACTGCCGCCGCAGCTGAGGAAGAGAAAGGTTGGATCGATTGGCCCCCCTATTCCGAACACTTACGCAGCTGCCATCGATCCCCAGACGCTTGAATTCCTCCCCGTAGGTCAGGAAGGAGAGCTCGTCATAAGCGGACCGCAAGTGATGAAGGGCTACTGGAACAGGCCACGGGAGACTGATGAAGTATTCTTCTACGCTGACGGAATGAAGTGGCTCAGAACGGGTGATATAGCCAAGATGGATGAGGACGGCTACTTCTACATAGTCGACAGGCTGAAGGACATAATCAAGTACAAGGGGCACAGCGTGTATCCGAGGGAGATTGAAGACGTCATATACGAGCACCCCGCAGTCAAGGAGGTATGCGTTATCGGTCTGCCCGACTTAGCAGCTGGCGGAGAGACGATTAAAGCCTACGTTGTGCTGAAACCCGAGTACAAGGGAAAAGTGACGGAGAGTGAGATCATAGACTTCTGCAAGGAAAGGCTTGCAACATACAAGTATCCCAGGATCGTCGAGTTTAGAGAAGAACTGCCAAAATCCGCAGCTGGAAAATACCTCCGCAGGTTGCTGCGGGAAGAAGAACTGAAAAAACTCGGATTGAAGAAATAAGGAGCACACAAGGATGTTCAGATGAGAACAATCTCAAGCATAGAATGCTTAATGCTTGCAAGAGTCAGTGAAAAATTATAAATATCTTACACGAGCAAAGCAAAATATTAAAATTACGGAGGTGGTTGAATGGATCTGGAACTGACGCAAATCCAGAAGGATATACTGTATGCGTTGATAACGCTGCATAAGAAAAAATCTGGCGGCTCGATCAAGGGAGAAGAGATTGCTGAGCTTATAAACAGAAACCCCGGAACAGTCAGAAACCAAATGCAAGCCTTGAGAGCTTTGGGACTTGTCGAAGGTGTTCCAGGGCCGAAAGGGGGTTACAGGCCGACCTCAAAAGCTTACGAACTGCTCTCAATAACTAAGCCTGAAGAGAGCATTGCAGTGCCCGTGGTTGTCAACGACACTTTGTTAGAAGACCTATCCGTGGAAGAGATAGACCTTCCTTCAATCTCAAATCCAGAAGTCTGCCAGGCAAGGATAAGGCTTCTTGGCGACCTTCGAAAGATCCTGCCAGGAGACCGCCTTGTTGTGGGCCCCACGCCAGTTAACGAGATCTTGGTTCAAGGTATAGTCGTTGGCAGGGATGATACCGCGAATACCGTCATAATCGACATTGAAAAAATAGTGGCACTGCCCAAAGACACAGTGGGAGAGCATATGTCATCTCCGATAATCATGATAGATGCAAATGCGAAGGTCTCGGAGGGGGCGAGACTGCTTGCGGAGAAGGAGATATACTGTGCTCCAGTTAAGAAGGACGGAAAGTTTGTCGGCATTTTGACGCTTGATCACATCGCAAAAGCAGTTGCAGAGGGCAAGCTAGCCGCAAAGGTTGAGGAAGTGATGCGCCCGAAGATCGTTCTCGTGGAGAAGGATACGAAGATAAGGGAAGCGATAAGGCTGATGAGAGACGAAAATGTAAGAATTCTGGTCGTGACGGATCGGGGAGAGCCGGTGGGAGTAATCACAGACCAGAAGATCCTTACCAAGCTCGCACCCGAGCAATAATTCCTCATTTTTTAATCCTTGAGGCGAGGGCCAAAAAGCAAAGAACTGCTCCAAAGAAAAGACAGCTCCTGTATCCAAAGTTCTCGGCAATAAATCCGCCGATTAACGATCCAACTATCGTTGATAAATAGACTGTGGAATTGAGAAATCCTGCCGCACTGCTTCTCTCAACACTGCTTTCAAGAACGATTCTCAGGGATCCGACATATATAGCGCTCCAGCCAATTGCGATGAGGAGCTGTATGGCGAGGAATTCGTAAACCTGAGTGGAAAATGCGTATAGCAGGAAAGTTATCCCCGAAAAGACTGTTCCGAGATTCAGAAGCAAGTTTGGATTGAAACGCTCGATTCTCGGCATTATTATAAACTGCAGGAAGGAATTCATGAAGTATATAACACCAATCCAGAATTTCGATATGCCTATCTCTGCAAGGTATATCGGGAATATGAGCCAGACCGCACTTGCACCAACATGGCGGAGTAAGAAAGCGAAGTAGATAGAGAAGTTCTGCCTTATAATGGCCACCGATCCCCTAGGTCTGCTGATTTTCTGCACCGGAATCTTCTCTCTTATGGCGATGAGAAACGCGAGCAAAAACAATGCTGCTCCAAGGGCAAAAATTCCGTAGTAAACCATGATAATTCCCGCAATCAGATGTCCAAATGCCCAACCTAGGCTTCCGAGTGCGGAATAGTGACCGACGTTCCCGCTCTTCTCGTAGGCATAGCTGACGAGCGCCGCTGGAAAAATTCCGATGGAGAATCCGATCATCGCTCTAACGACGAGGAGTTGCAACGGTGTGGTTACGAAGCACTGTGCGAGGAAGAAAACAGAGGAGAGAAGGAGACCTGAGAGAAGTATGACCTTCCTGCTGTAGAGATCCGAGATTCTGCCGAAGATGCTCGAAGCCAAGAAGGTGCTGAAGCTGTAGGCCGATGTGATGAGGCCGATCTCGAGGTCTGACGCCCCAAGTTCCTTTGCGAAAATAGGTATGAAGAGCAGTGAGGAAGCTATTGAGAGCTGTGAGAGGAAATTTATCAACGCAGCACGCATCGGGTAAAGGTATTCGCAGGTTATTTAAAGGTTAAGTATAAAAAATTATTTTAAAACTCTAAAGAGCTGCTGGAGAATCGATATGAGTCTCTTCCCCGTGTCCGTGAGCTCATAGACTTCGGAATTCTTTGTAACTATGTTAAAATCTATCAGCGCTTTTAGATGTCTGTCCAAGATCCCGGGGTTGAGCTTGGTCTCGAACATTAGCTGCGAAAATCTCTGAGGATTCCTTTCAAGACTGAAAAGGATGTCGCTGACTCCATTTCTGGAGATAACTTTTAAAAGCTTCTGTTGGTCGAAGTTCGTCTTCACCCCGAACAGCTCCTCTATGGAGATCATGGTTATCACCACTATTATTGTAATCACTCACTCTTTGCTTGTATTTAACCTTTTCTGAAAGTTTGTAATTAGAGAGTAGTAATTACCAACCGCTAATTATATAAAGAGTGGAAAAAAATTATATTTTTTGGTCTACAACTCCAAACATGATGGTTTCTGAATGCCAAAGACTCTCTGTGGCCCTGAAAAATACTAGGGCTCTTGTCGTGTTCAATGCCAAGGATAAAAGCTACAGGGTTGTTGATTGCTCAAAAAAGTCCTTCTGCAGAGTATATATTTCCAAGAACTGTCCACCCTACTGCGAGATCATAGTCGCGGCCAAGGATTTTGTATTTAAGAGAAGAAAACCCAAGGCAGAGGTAGTTGAGCTATAAGCGCTTCACCATGTACTCAAAGCTCCTCCTATATCCGAGCCTTCTGTAGTATTCCCTTACACCTACTCCGCTTATCACGGCAATTTTTTCGTACTCCTCCCTCGCGATCTCCTCTGCCGCTTTTAGCAGTCTTTCTCCAAAGCCCCTGTGCTGAAACGCCTCTATTTTGCCCAAGGGAGTAGCCTTTCCGTAAACATGCAGCTCCCTGATCAAAGCACAGTCCTTTAATGTCTCGATGAAAGCTTCGCGTGGAAATCTCAGCCTTACAAAGCCCACAATAGCGTCGTGCTCTGGAATCTCAAAGGCGATAAAATACTCCTTACCCCCGGAAGAGTCGTATTCTGTAATCCTGAGCTCGGCCTTTTTCCACTCTTCCTCTCTAACCCCTCTGTGCCCTACTTCTCTGCACCTAATGCACCTGCATTCTTCTCCGAGTTCCATCAACCTCTTCTTAACGAGCTGCCTTATGTTTCCAGCGCTTAGGCCGATAGCTGCGTTCACTGGGATGTCCCTCTGAATCCTCTGAACCCTGACCCATTCGGGAAACTTTGATTTAGCCTTCGCAATGAGTTCTACTACTTCTTCGGTCGTGTATGGTCGGTATTCCCCATTTTCCCACATCTCGTATAGTTTTGTGCCCCTAACCACCACGGTAGGGTAGATCTTTATATAGTCAGGCCTGAAATCGGGATTCGAGAATATCTCCTCGAAGCATTTCAGATCCCTCTCAAAATTCGAGCCAGGAAGTCCTGGCATTACGTGGTAGCAGACTTTGAACGCGGAATCCTTCAGAAGTCTTGTAGCCCTGATCGTATCCTCGACCGTGTGACCTCTGCAGATCCTTTCCAGCAAATCGTTGTAAATGCTCTGAACACCTAATTCTACTCTTGTTGCACCGTATTTCAGCATCTCAATTATTTGCTCCTCTTTTGCATAGTCTGGCCTGGTTTCGAAGGTTAGGCCGACACATCTGACCTTTGCACGCTCATTCTTCCTTTTCGCCTTCTCCAAGGAGTTCTCCAATCTCATCCTGCTTTCAAAGGTGTTAAGAGCATTGAAGATTCCGAGAATGAAACTATCTCTGTAATCCTTCTCACGCGCGATGAAAGTCCCACCCATTACTATGATTTCCGCCTTCCCCACATCGTGCCCTATTTCTGAAAGTTCCTTTAGCCTTGCTGTCACCTGTCTGAATGGGTCGTAACCGTGCTGTTTTCCTCTTTGTGCCGCTGGTTCTAGGCCAGTATAGCTCTGTGGAGTGTTGAACTCAACGCCCCCAGGGCATGGAACGCATTTTCCATGAGGGCATGGAGCGGGAGAGCTCATGACTGCTATTACAACGACACCACTCAGACTCCGAACAGGTTTCAGCCTCAGAAGCTCCCTGAGCTTTTCATATACCTCCGTTCCCCTTACCTCTTGGAGTATTTCTACGTTGGAGGGAATCTTTCTGAGCCTGAAATTCTTTGCCATTTCCTTCTTGATTCTGAGCACGTCCTCAATGCTTTTAGCCTTTTCTGCAATCGCAAAGGCAATTTCCTTAATCGCCTGTAATTCCATCTTCCTATAGAGAATTCGGAAAGGTTTATAAATTTATTTGGCAACTCAATCGGCCGGGGTTGCAGAGAGGTACTGCGCCGGCCTTGAGAGCCGGTGTCCGAAAGGACTCCTGGGTTCAAATCCCAGCCCCGGCGTTTAAGTTTTGGATTTTGAACACTCTCATCACGCGTCGGCGGGGCCCTTTTATCATCACCAAAGATAATTGGCCGAGTTCAGGATGAATTTTATTTTGCTTGAAGGAACTCTAATTGTTTTTGCCATGCGAAGGCTTTACTAAACGGACTTTGGTATCTATATTATGATAATTAGAATGATTTTAATATTAAAATCGAAAAGTTTATATACACAATGCATCTGCCCAAATTAATGGCGACAAAAAGTCGCCGAGAGGGGGTGAAGAGATGAGAAGGGAAGCTTTGGTGTTCGGTATCCTTTTGGCATTGGTTTTGTCGCCTGTAGTTGTGGAAGCAAAGAAAAGTGACCAGTTTTGTTCGTACACGGCTTTACAGGGAGCGCATCCAACTGGGATGTGATGATAGCAAGGCTGATAGCAGACGGATGGTCGAGCAGCAAGCTGTTCGCCTACACCTTCTCGAATCCATACGATGCAAGCGATGGAGCCAACGTTAGGAATGCGTACGAGGTCAAGAGCTGGGTTGACAACATTCTGAAGCGCACTGGAGCGAGCAAGGTAAACATAGTTGCACACAGCATGGGAGGCTTGAGCACAAGATACTACATAAAGTTCTTGGGTGGCGTTAACGTTGTAGATCATTACATAGCCCTTGGAACTCCGCAGAAGGGCACAATACTCGCATTCTACGGTGACATGCAACCCGGAAGCCCGTTCTTGCTAACGCTCAACTCTGGAGATGAAACTCCCGGCTACGTGAAGTACACGACAATTTGCAGTCCGATCGATGAACTTGTTCAGCCTCTGAGCTACTGCCAGCTTAATGGAGCGGATAACAGAATAGTCTACTCGGGTCACATAACGCTACTGACGAGCACCAGTGCTTACAACATCGTGAAAAATAAGCTGGCAAGCTGAGCGTGATTCCTACTTTTTATTTTTAACTAAAGACCATGAGAAAAAAGCTGTCTCTCTTCGTCTTGCTGATCATATCCGCTTTTATACTTTTTAGCTACGCATTTGGAACTTTCGAGCAAAAGGCATTAAAGATCGGTAGAGTTAATACAGAAGAGTGTTTAGCTGGCTTCGTTGAGACTGGGGAAGACTACGAGTTCACAATCATAGGATTTGAAACCCACGAAGTTGGGGGTAGAGAGCTCGAACTCTGCTGCTCGATAATGAAAACCGCTAATGGCAGTGCCAAATACTGCCACGATTTGGTTCGTTCCGAGCTCAATCCTCTGAAGGGTTATGCGAATTTCGTAATATACAGAATAGAGGATGGAAGAGCGTTGAGGTCGATCGAGGGCTATGAAAAAGACGGAGAATTTTTCTGGAAAGCTTATGAAGAAGGAAAAGAATCTACGATTGTTTACTACAATTCAGATGGCAGAATCTGTGCGAGATTTCTGTCTGAAAATGGAACGATCGAGGACGACACCTGCACCTAAGCCTCTCCCAGGTACTGAAGATCCACGACGTATCTGTTCACGTAGGGCGCAAAGCTTCCGCATTTTCGCATGAAAAAAGCCTTTGCAACAATTCCGTTTTTCAAGAAAATCTCTTCAACCTTTTTTGTAAGCTGTTCCTCGCAGTTCTCGCTTTCAAATGTGTAGTAATGCACGAATCCACCCCTCTTTACCTTTCCCCTGAGGAGATGAACGAAGCTTTCTGCCGAGTAAGGGGCTGGCATTAGAATGCGATCGAATTCTCCTTCAAGCCTTGGAACGACATCCGCGACGTCACCTTCGATCACAATGACGTTCTCCAGCTTGTTAAGCTTCACGTTTTTTCTGAAGTATTCCACCGCGACCTTGTTTAACTCAACGCCTATGACTTCCTTAGGCTTGGAGAGCTTTGCGATAACGATTGCAAATGGCCCAACACCTGCAAACATCACGAGAACTCTCTCACCCTCCTTTACAAGCCTTGCAACCCTTTCCCGTTCGGTTGAAAGCCTTGAAGAGAAGTAAACCTTGGTTGGATCCACAAGAAATCGGCATCCATGCTCTTTTGCTATCGTCTCCGTTTCCTCGCCGTAGATCATCTCGTAGCTTGCAACCCTGTAAATTCCTCCCACCTCACCCACTTTTCTCAAAATCGTTTTCACATTTTTATGCCTTTTTAGAATTGCCTGCACGATTAAATCCTTTCTTTCAATGATCTCATCGGGTATCTCCAGTATCGCAATGTTTCCGATTATTTCGAAGCTTCTGCGAAGGACTTTGAGCTCCTCTTCACTCAGCTTTTCCTTCAGCATCTCCTTCAGGGACACCAAACCAATTTATGCAGACTGCAATAAATCTTTACGATGCTCAGAGGAGTTTACTTCATCACGGACTCGAAGTTCGGAAAACACGAAGAACTTGCGAAAAAGGCCCTTGAAATGGGCGTGAGGATCATACAGCTCAGGGAGAAAAAGATGAAGGATCGGGAGCTTATAATGACAGCTAGGAGGCTAAGGGAGCTAACATATAGCTACGATGCCTTGCTGATCTTGAACGACAGGATCGATGTTGCGATTGCGAGCGACGCTGATGGTGTGCATCTTGGCCAGGAAGACATGCCCTTAGAAACTGCGAGGGAAATCTTCGACGGAATCGTGGGCATTTCCGCTCACAGTGTCGAAGAAGCAATTAAGGCTTGGAAAGCTGATTACCTTGGAGCTGGACCTGTCTTCAGGACCACTACGAAGGAGGATGTGAGGGAGCCAATAGGAATCGAAGGGGTGAGGGAAATAGTTTCAGCCACAAATCTGCCTGTTTTCGCTATTGGAGGCATAAAAATGGATAACGTTGAAAAGGTTCTCGAAACAGGCGTTTCAGGAGTCGCAGTAATTTCTGCACTCGTTAACGACAGGGCAAATGATTTTATTGAGCTTGTAAACAGATATTTGGGGATATGAAGCAGCTCTCAGACCTCAAGGGCTATCAGATATTCAACCACTCCGCGGTGAAGACATGTCTTTGGCTTAAGAAGTCGCTGAGAGATGAGGGTGTGTGCTACAAGCAGAAGTTCTATGGCATTCAATCTCACCGCTGTCTTCAGATGACTCCCGCGTTGATGTGCAACCAGTTCTGTGTTCACTGCTGGCGCCCCCTCGAATTGCTCAAGGACTTCAGGGGGTGGGATGAGCCCGAGAGGATAGTTGATGAAAGCATTAAGGCTCAAAAAAGACTTTTAAGTGGTTTTTACGGTACCAAGGGGATAAACAGAAAGAAGCTTGAAGAGGCTGAAAAGCCAAATCAGGTTGCTATTAGCCTGATCGGTGAGCCCACGCTTTATCCCTATTTGCCGGAACTCATAGAATGCTACAAGAATCGCGGCTTTACGACCTTCCTCGTCACCAACGGAACGAATCCAGAAATGCTTGCAGAAGTGAACCCGACACAGCTCTACCTTAGCCTTACAGCTTACAGCGAGGAAAGCCATCTGTCTCTCAATCGCCCGCCAAAGAGCTACTGGACTCGCATCTTGGAAAGTCTGAAAGTCCTGAGGGATTCACGCTCGAGGACAGTTATCAGATTGACACTCATAAAGGGTCTGAACATGGATGAAAAAGCTGCTGAAGGCTTTGACAGGCTTATAAGGATTGCGGAGCCTGATTACATTGAGGCCAAGGCTTACATGTTCCTCGGTTACTCGAGGCTCAGACTAAAGGCAGAGAACATGCCTGAGCATGCTGACGTCGTTGAATTCAGCAGGCTTTTGAGCAGAAGGGGTTATGAGATCGTGGATGAATCCGAACAGAGCAGGGTTTGTTTGCTAAGCCTATGAGGATCGAGGATTGCAGAGTGAGGCTTGAGGAACTTGAAAGGGCTCGTGAGGAGCTTTTAAAGCTTTCGAGGGAGCTGAGAATTCTTGCTTCGAAAGCCATCGTGGCAATTCACGAGGACAAATTTGAGCTTGCTGACGAGAACATCATGAAAGGGGCAGAAATAATTGCAAGGCTCAGGGAATTCCAGAGATTTCCGGAGATCTTCTCCATAACTCTCGAACCAATGCAGGAGTTTGCGGAAGCGATATTTTTTGAAAAAGCAGTGAAGGGGGATTTTGATTTTTCAATGGATTTCGAGATCTCGCACTCCGCATTTATCACTGGCCTTGCAGACGCAATTGGTGAACTGCGAAGGTTTGCGCTTTCGAAAATGATCTCAAACGAGCTAGAAAAAGCAGAGGAAATTCTGGGAATAATGGAAAGAATTTATTCTGAGCTCCTTTCATTTGCTTCATTCCCGGACAAGCTCGTCCCCAACTTAAGGCAAAAGCTCGACGTTGCGAGAGCGGGAATTGAGAGAACAAAGTCGGATTTGCTGACTGCAAAGCTCTATGCGAGTCTGGATCGGAATCGATGACACTGACAGCAGGAATGGGATGTGCACAACGTACCTCGCCCTCATTCTGATCGAAAGGCTTAAAGAGGTCGGCCAACTCTTGGGCTTTCCAAGGCTTATAAGGCTTAATCCGACGATTCCATTCAAAACGAGAGGGAATGGTGCGGTCAGTTTCCTTGCAGAAGTAGAGGATATTGATAAAGCAGTTGAGATCGCTGAGGATGTCGTCGAAAGCTATGCCGAGCTCGAAGACCCAAACACTAATCCTGGCGTAGTTTTCGTCGGCGAGGAAAAAGCCAAATTGCTGGAAGAATTTGCGAATAAGGCAATAAAAGATGTTCTCAGAATAGAGGATGCACTGGAAATTTTAGAAAGGCTGAAAATAGAGTATTTGAAGTTCAAAAACGGTAGGGGGCTGATAGGGGCTTTGGCCTCGGTTGGTGCACGGCTTGATGACTTTGTTTACGAGCTGATCACATACAGAATGCCTGAAAGAATTGGAAAGCCAAGGGAATTCGAAAAAGAGAGCTTCTACGACCTCGATCTGCTCTTCTATCCCGCGATCTTCGATACCGTGGACTGGTGCAACGACGTCGTTATGGCCGTTCCGGGAACACCATGTCCGGTTTTGTTCGGACTAAGGGGAGAGGACACAGAAGTGCTGAAAAAGGCTCTCGAATTCGTGAAGACGGAACCATTTGAGAAGTGGCAGATCTTCCTCACGAATCACGCCACCGATATGCATATCGTCAGCGATGAAGAGATCAGGAACTTCAGGTCCTACAGAGTAGTGGGAAAGCTGAAAGAAAGGCCTTACGAGATCAAAGGTGGCCATGTGTTCTTCGAAATTGAGACAGGATCTAAGGTGCTGAAGTGTGCAGCATTTGAACCAACGAAGCAGTTCAGGAACATAGTTAGAGCCCTTATTCCTGAGGACACGGTTGAAGTTTACGGTTCTGTGAAAAACGATACGCTTAACCTTGAAAAAATCAGAATATTGGAGCTGAAAAAGCAGTTCGCATTCCTCAACCCAATCTGCCCGAGCTGCGGAAAGAGGATGGAATCGTCTGGGAGAGGACAGGAGTATAGGTGCAGGAAATGCAAGACAAAATCACTCGAAAAAATAAAGGTTGAATTGCCGAGAAAAATTGAGAAAGGATTTTACGAAGTTCCCCCGTGTGCCAGAAGGCACCTGACAAAGCCATTGATAAGAATGAATGTTTCAGGAAGGCACATTTTCAGATAGAACGTCGAGCATGCTGTAGATTCCTGGTCTGCTTACTCTTGATATCCACTTTACCGCTATAACGGCTCCTTTTGCAAAGCAGTCTCTGCTCGTAGCTCTGTGCGTTATCTCGACCCTTTCTCCATCTCCAAAGAATAATACGGTGTGCTCTCCAACAACATCGCCACCTCGAAGCCCAAAAACGCCGATCTCTTCCCCTCTCTTTGCCTCCCTGCAGAACTTCAGCTCAAGCTTTTTGCCCTTACTTGCCAGAATCTCCCTTACTATCTCTGCGGTCTTTATCGCAGTCCCACTCGGGGCATCTTTCTTCATCCTGTGGTGAATCTCGAAGATCTCGACGTCGCAGTCGTAAAGAAGCGAAGAGGCAAATTCGACAATTCTGAAGAATGCATTAACGCCAATGCTGAAGTTTGGTGAAATAACTGCTGGAACCCTGTTGCAGATCTCCTCGAGCTCCTTCTTCTGAGCTTCGCTGAAGCCAGTGGTGCCTATTACGAGCTTCACTCCCTTTTTAGCCGCGACCTTCGCATTTCTGATGCACGCGTTCGGATTCGTGAAATCCACAAGAACGTCGGCATCGAGCCTTTCAACCTCATCCTCGATATTAACGCCTATTTTTCCAATCCCGGCAAGTTCTCCAGCATCTTTTCCCACTTCAACGATGTCAAAAGCCTGTGAAACCGTAAGACCTTCGTTAACGGCATGCTTTACCACAAGCCTGCCCATTCTTCCAGCTGCTCCGGCAACTGCAAGCCTCATGACTTCAGTTTTTCACTATTTTAAAAAGTTATCCTGTGGCTACCCAAGTTTCTGTAACCTTTCTCTCGCCTCATCGATGAATGCGTTCAGATACCTTGCAACAGCCCTCTTTAGATCCATTGGATGCAGAGCCCCGCTCTTGAAGTCCTCCAAAAGCGCTTCAAAGCTTTCATACTCGATATCTCCACCAAACTTCTGCTCCCTCTCGATCTTCACTTTGCCAAAGGCTGGAAAAATGTAGTGCTTTGCGAGGTCTATCACTGGATTCCCATCTACCTTGGGCGGGCAGTAGGCCTTCATGACCTTTCTCTCAACCTCCTCCGGCGAATCGCTTATCGATATGTAGTTTCCCTTTGACTTGCTCATCTTCTCGCCATCAAGTCCCGAGATTATCGGCGTGTGGATGCAGATTGGAGCCCTGTAGCCGAGTGCGGGAAGATATTCTCTTGCGAGCATGTGAATCTTTCTCTGGTCCATTCCACCTACTGCGACATCGACCTTAAGGTAGGCTATGTCTAAGGACTGCATCAGGGGGTAGATCATCTGAGAGACCATAGGATCTTCCTTTCTTCTGCTGACTTCGTCCATGCTCCTCCTCGCCCTGTTCAGCGTTGTGATCCTCGCAAGCTTCAGCACATCAAGCATGTAATCCTTGTTCAGCTGGTAGCTGCTCCCGAGGACGAACTGCGCATTCCTCTCGTTTAGTCCGAAGGCTATGAAAGTTTTCATGTTCTTCTCCGCAAGCTTTCTTATCTCCTCAAAGGTCCCCTTCTCATTTAGATAAGCGTGAATGTCTGCGAGAAGAACGATAACTTCGAATCCAATGCTTTGCAGATCTTTAAGCTTGTTCACAGTTATCAGGTGTCCCAGATGAATTTCGCCACTTGGCTCGTAGCCAACGTAAGCCCTCGGCTTATCCTTTTCCTGAAGCAAAACCCTGAGCTCTTCAGCTGTCACGACTTCCTCAGCATTTCTCGTCGCGATGGCAATCTTTTTTTCGAGATCCATGGCTAAAATTTGCATTCTGTTTTTAAACTTCTTGGAGTCTTTTGAAAAAATTTTTTCTTTTTAAAAACAAAAATTCTTTGTATACGTATTTTGGAGCAAAAACTTTATATTTATGCTTGAAGTATGTATCAAATAAGAAATTAGGGTGAAGCATATGAATGAAGCTTGTATCCTTCACAGAAAGTATGGAGGCAAGATTGAGATACTGCCGAAATGCCCAGTGAGGTCGCTCAGCGATTTCAGCTACTGGTACACTCCAGGCGTTGCTGAGCCGAGCAGGGAAATAGCAAAAGAACCCGAGAGAGTCTATGAGTACACGAATAAGTGGAACACAGTTGCGATCATAACCGATGGCTCGAGAGTCCTCGGACTCGGCAACATCGGCGCTTTAGCATCTCTTCCGGTCATGGAAGGAAAATCCATGATATTCAAGCTTCTCGGCGGTGTCGATGCTTTTCCGCTTCCAATAAACGAACAGGATGCGGATAAATTCATAGAAATTGTAAAGAAGCTGACGCCAGGCTTTGGAGGCATAAACCTCGAGGACATCGCAGCACCTAAGTGTTTCTACATCCTCGATAGATTGCAGAATGAGCTTGAAATCCCGGTCTGGCACGACGATCAGCTCGGAACCGCTACTGCAACTCTTGCCGCTTTGATAAATGCTCTGAAGTTGGTTGGAAAATCGATTAACGAAATCGAGATCGCTGTAATTGGCGCTGGAGCTGCAAATTTTGCCACTGTCAGATTGCTCGCAAAAGCTGGAGCAGATCTGAAAAAAATGTTCGTCGTTGACAGCAGGGGAATTTTGAACATGCAAAGGGAGGACCTTGAAAAGCTGAAGATATCGAATCCCGAGAAGTTCTGGCTTTGCAGAGAAACAAATGCCGAGCAGAGGAGCGGGGGAATCGCGGAAGCTATGAGGGGCGTCGACGTTGTGATTGCAGCAAGCACAGGTGGAGTTATCAAGAAGGAATACGTTAAACGAATGGCAGACGATCCGATAGTCTTCGCACTCTCAAATCCGATACCTGAAATCTATCCACATGAAGCTAAGGAAGCGGGAGCAAGGATCGTTGGAACTGGTAGGAGCGATTTTCCGAATCAGATAAACAACTCTCTCGTGTTTCCAGGAGTCTTCAGGGGTGTTCTCAGCGTTAGAGCTAGGAAAATCACGGAAGATATGTGCATAACCGCTGCCCATACCCTCGCAAGACTTGCCGAAAGCAGGCTGAGCGAGGACTACATAATCCCGAGGATGACCGAGATCCACGTGTTCCCAGAGGTTGCGACCGCAGTTGGGATGAAAGCCATCGATCTCGGACTCGCAAGACGTTTCTTCACACCAAGCGAGCTTTACGAGCACTCGAGCAGGCTTATCTTTGGTACGCACGAAAAGCTCAGGAGGCTCATGGAGCTGGGATTTATAAGTTAATAAATTTATATTATTCCAATTTCGGAAAGTTTTTCGGGCAGATAAACGTCCGTAACGTAGTCCAAACCGTATTTTGCTAAAGCCTGCTGCTCTGATTTCTTGTTCAGCTCCAGCTGAAGTTTAATTTCTTTCTTCCAGAAATCCGTGTCGAATCTGGGATCAGTTAGTATGGCATTCAGGGCCTTTATGTCCTCATCGCTGAGCCTGTCCGAGGGCAGATCGTATTTAACGATGTCAGAAGGAGTAACTCCAAGAAACTTCGCTTCTGGCGTCGCAAGATACTCGGAGAGATGCGCTGCCTTTATGCTACCGTATGCAACGCTTGCGTATATTCTATAGCTCCAAGGATCGCCATCGGTGAAAACCACGACGGGAATTTTTAGCTCAGTATTTAGCCTTCTCAAGAGCCTCCTCGTGCTTCTGGCGGGCTGGCCTTTCAGATGGACTATTATCGCATTGAATTTCTCATCAAAACCGTTCTCGACGAGTCTGTCCCTCATACCTCCCGTTTCAATGGCTATTGCGAACCTCGCATCGTGCTCGACGAACTGCAGCTTGTCCACATTCACTGGTATCTGATAGCCACCCTCACCAACGTCGTCCTGGCAGTGGATTTCCTTCACTCCCCTTCTGGTCTCTTCCCTGATCCTTATTGGCCCAACGATCGTGGCACCGTCCTCTTCGGGGCGAATGTGGAACTGCTCTCTCTGGTAGCCCGATAGTATTTCGAGATCCTCGATCAGTCTGTCGCTCTCGTCTTGCTCTTCGAACTTGGCATATCCCCAGCCTTCGGTGATGTAGTAAAGCTCTCTGAGTGTTGAGGACTTGTTTACAGCAAGCTGCTCTTTCAGAAAACCTATTACATACACCATTTTGAGAATTTTTAGTGCTCCTTTAATCGTTTTAGCCGAAGTTACTGACTTTCTGTCACCGTAAACCCATACGCCTGAATCCTCGTTGAACTCTATGTTGTGCTTGGTCCTCGTAGAGATCTCAAGTTCGGGAATATTTCCAAGCCTCATCTGCTCGTAGACATTTTCGAGTATACCGAGGAGAGCGGAGAGACATCTCCTCTCAATTTCATTCATGAAAAAAGTTTTTGCGGAAATTAAAAACGTTTTCTAAAAGGATTTATAGTCCGAAGTGTGAGGTTGAAGGATGATTCTGCTGACGAACGACGATGGGATATACTCTCAGGGTTTAAGAGCGGCATACTCCGCGCTGAGCGAGATTGATGAAGTTGTCGTAGTTGCCCCAATAACGCAGATGAGCGGAGTGGGGAGGAGCATATCCATAATGCGCCCCGTTCGCTTCTTTGAGATCGAAATAGATGGAATGAAAGTTTACGCGATAGATGGCACGCCGACGGATGCAGTGATCATTGGAATATACGAAATCATAAAGGGGCTGCCTGATCTTACTGTCTGCGGCATCAATCTTGGAGAGAATTTGTCAACTGAAGCTGTAACGACTTCCGGAACTGTTTGTGCAGCTCTTGAGTCTGCAACTCATGGAAGCAAGGCAGTAGCAATTTCTGTAGAGATGCACGAGCTTCTGAAGTTTGAGCTCAGCTGCGATTATGACTTCGGGAATGCGAAGAAGGTGCTGAAGTGGATTGCAGGGAAAGTGCTTGACAGGGGATTGCCTGAGAGCGTTGATGTTGTCAACGTCAATGTTCCGAGGAATTTCAACGGCAGGATTGCGATAACAAGGCTTGCAAGGAAGATGTATCAGACGAAGGTAGAAAAAAGGCTTGATCCGAGGGGAAGGGAGTACTACTGGATCCACGGGATAGAAGTCGAAAGCGCCGAACCTGGAACGGACATACATGCGCTAAGAAACGGATTCGTCTCCATAACACCGATATCCTTAAATGCAACTTCGGACTGCGAAGCTTTAAGGTGCTGGGCAGATGAATGGGAAGTATAGTGCTTCCAAGCTGGCCCTCAGCCTGATAAAGGATGAAATGACGATTGGAATCGGCAGTGGGAGCACCGTGGAAGTTTTTCTTAACCTCCTGGGGGAGAAGATAAGGAGTGAGGGGATTAGAATATACGGAATTCCGAGTTCATATCAGGCTATGCTCGCGGGACTAAGGAATGGTGTCATACTCACGGATCTCGTTGAAAGGGAGCCCGACATTTGCATTGACGGAGCGGATCAGGTTGATTCAAAGCTGAACTGCATTAAGGGCGGTGGGGGGGCACTGACACGGGAAAAGATCCTTGCATTCGCGAGCAAAAAAGTTTTCATACTCGTCGAAGAGTCAAAGCTCGTTGAAAAGCTTTCAATGCCCGTTCCCGTCGAAGTTCTGCCCTTTGCTTATGGATACGTTCTCAGAAAACTTTCCACGATCTGCAGGCCAAAGCTGAGGGAAGGAAAGGGGAAGGTCGGGCCTGTGATAACGGACAACGGGAATTTCATCGTAGACTGCAATTTTGGAGTGATTGAGAATCCAGAAGCTCTCGATAGAGAGCTGGATTCGATTGCAGGTATATTGGAGAACGGCATATTTCCTTCCGAGCTCATCGATGCAGTCATCGTGGGCAACGACTCTTCAGCAAGAATTCAGAAGGGCTAATTTTCGATAAGGTTATATGTAAGGAATGATTAAAAGGGTTTATGGGTGAAGGGAAAAGAAAGGTGATACTTCTCGTTGAAGATGACTTAGCCTTGCTTGAAGCTTTGGAAATCATGCTGAAAGACCGCTACGATGTCGTAAAGGCCACAAATGGAATGGAGGCCGTTAAAATTTACAGCAGAATAAAACCCGATCTCGTATTGACTGAATTAGTAATGCCGGAAATGGATGGAATAAAGGTAACTGAGGAGATCCTGCGAATGGATCCAAATGCGAAGATCGTAGGAATAACTGCCTACTACCTGAGCAAGGAAAAGGAGCTAATGCAGGCTGGCGCAAGGGAAGTTCTTGAAAAGCCATTTACGAGGAAAAAGCTGATAGAAGTGATTGAAAAGTATTTGAGCTCCTGAATTTTAAAATCTGGAGCTATTTTCTCTCATAGAAAGTCCACTTTATTTTTCTGGGCCTTTCTGCCTTTTCCTTCTCAGCTTCAGGCTTCCGCATGATAAAGAGATACTTGAAGCCACGCAGAAAGAAATTGAACCTTCTTGCACGGCTGTGCCACACTGCTGTGTGGGAAGCCTGCCCCCTCCGGGCCACGCAGATTATGTCAACTGGCTCGAAGTACTTGCACAGGCGCTCGTAAACCTTGAATCCGACGGGGGTGAACTTGTTCTTAACCCACTGGTCACCTATCAGCCATCCTATTACCTTTCCGGGTTTCAGTATCCTGTGGCACTCCCTTATAACCTTCTCCAGCTCATCATAGAATTCTTCGGCTTCGCTCGATATCTTGCCTATGCAGTTCGGATCGTCGTTGTATCTTATGTTGTCGCCATATGGCGAGTCAACGAAGACCATATCCACCGAGTTGTCTTCAAGTGGTATCTTCCTCGAGTCATTCTGAATGACTTCCGGCCTCTTTGGCGCTATATCGTAGCAGATGCACCTTCTCTTCTCCTCCCTGCACACGTCATAAGTCGTGCCACTTCCTGCCATCGGATCTACGACCAAATCGCCTGGATCCGTGTATCTCCAGATCAGGTTGTAGATCACGAGCGCAGGCGTCACGCCGGGGTATTTGTTGTCCCCTTTGGGAGTTGGTCCGTAGCTTTGCCTTGGAAAATCCCAAAGAGTCGTGCTCTCAATTAGAGGAATCTCCTCCTCGATATCCTTCTCGTTTATTCTCTTCCTAATTTTCTCCCTCTCTCGCAAGATCAAGCTGGTTGTCTCCTCATCTACAGGCTTGGAATCTACAAAGCCGTTTAACTTCGAATTCGACAGAAAAAGGTCCAAGAAATCCAGAAGTTTTTTACCAAAAAGCGGTGTGTTCCTCCTTATCCCGAATTTATTCAGTATGCTCTCCGCGTCCTCCAACCTGATCACTTTACCCATGGGCTCTACTCTGACCTGGTAGGGATATCTCCCTTCGAATGCATGTGGATCGATTTTGAAACCGCCGTCCGAGATTGCTTTGAAGATTCCATAGAGAACATCCGTGTCAATGTTGTTAAGAAAAATAAGGTCTCCCCTTCTGATTCTGATGACTATTGGACCGTAAACTCTGTCTGTTACGAACAGGTTCCTCCTCAAACACTCCTCTTCAGTCTTCTCCGTGCAGGCAAAAATGAAACCACGGATTAACAGCTCCCTCTTATCTGCAGATTCAAATCCAAAGGTTTGAGAAGATTCCTCCGACATCTAAACCCACATCAACGGAGGGCAATTTCAGATGAAAAGCATTTTGCACCTCACGAACACACCCGAAATGTTTACGAAGTGAAGTGGCTTTGACTTGAATCTCCCGCTTTAACCGTGGGAAGTGTCAGCGAATTAATCGTTGAATAGCCAGCAATTTCTTCTGAAGTTTTGAATCTCTCCCTGTATTTCCACATCGTTGCGACCACTTCAATCGCTTGCTCGGGGGTCGTGTAGACTGGAATGCCTGCTCTCTCAAGCTTAATAACATCATCCATTACAAACTCCTTTCCAAATACGACCGCAAATATCGGTACTCCTCTGTAGTCGATTGCCCTCAAGAATTCTACGTACTCCCCGAACTTTTCGGTCTGCATGATCAGAACCATGCTCCCCGCACACTGATATTTCAAAACTGTTTCTATCACATTTCTGACCTGTTCGGGATTCTGGTCAAATGTCAGATCCAGCGGGTTAAAGCTTCCAACGTAGCTCGGCATCAATTTCCTGATCTCTTCCTTAGCTTCCTTCGAGAGCTCCGCAAGCCTGAGACCATTCGTCGAGATGGCATCTGCAGAAGCAACACCAAGAGAGCCGGCGTAGGTGATCACAAAGACCGAATCGTTCTTTGGTAGAGGCTGCCTTGAGAATGCCCTCGCCAAGGCGAAGAGGTGTTCGTTATCTCTTGCCCTTATTATGCCCACCTGCCTGAAAATAGCGCTGTAAATCTGGTCGTTACCTGCAAGAGAAGCTGTGTGCGTCGAAGCAGCCCTTTTGCCTTCCTCGGTTCTTCCGGTCTTCAAAACTATTACGGGCTTTTTCCTTGCTATGTTCCTAGCAACTTCGATGAATCTCTTTCCACCCTTGACGTCTTCGAGGTACATGCACACTACCTCGATGTTCTCGTCATTTCCAATCGCTTCAAGCATGTCCGTTTCGTTTATGTCAAGCTTGTTTCCAATCGTTGCTATTATCCCAAAATCCATAACATTCCTCAGTCCCCACAGAAAACCGGCTGCGTAAACTCCGGCCTGCGCTATCAAACCGACGTTACCCTTCCCAAGATCTCCGAGAAGCCCCAAAGATCCGACAAATCCGCTGTGCGTGTTTATAATTCCGGCACAGTTTGGTCCAACGAGTCTGCATCCATATTTTCTTATATACTCCTTCATTTGCATTTCGAGTGCCTTTCCCTCGGCTCCAAGCTCAGAAAAACCAGCTGACTCGACTATTATGAACTTGACACCGGATTCGCAGCATTCTCGAACCACATTTGGGGTCTGTTTTGCGGGAACGAGAACGATTGCAACGTCAACTGGCTCCGGAACCTCTCTTATGCTTCTGTAAGCTTTTATTCCCTGAACTTCAGCTGCGCTCGGATTTACCGGATAAAGCCTTCCACCGTATCCATGCGTTAGCAGGTTTCTGAATACATTCCACCCACGCTTCCCGGGGGTGTTTGATGCACCTATCACCGCGACGCTTTCAGGATAAAAAAGACGCCTCAGATCGCTCCTTAAGAATTCATTCTTCGAACTTTCAGCATCTTCGAGTATTATCCTCGCGTCGACGATCTTGTATCCTTTGGGATAAACAAAAACGGGGTTGAGATCCATTTCCCTTATTCCCGGGTTTTCCTCCACTATCCTCGAAATCTTGATGAGGAGCTGCTTCAAAGACTCGAGGTCAGCTGAAAAGCCTCGGTAGCCTTTCAGAATTGAGTATCCCCTTATCTCCTTGATCATGTCCTCTGCATCCTGTTCCGTGATCGGAATCGACCTGAAGCTGACGTCCTTAAGAACCTCCACGAAGACTCCACCGAGACCGAACATCAGAACGTGGCCAAAGGTCTCGTCTTTCGTAACTCCCACGATGACCTCGATCCCCGGTTCAGCCATTTTCTGCACCGAAACCCCCACGAGTCCCTTATCCTTGAATCTATGCCATATTTCCCTGAAGGCTTCTCTTACGGCCTTCTCATCCTTAAGGTTAAGCTTAACCCCGCCCTGATCGGACTTATGGATTACCTGCGTCGATAGGACTTTCAAAACGACAGGATACCCAATTTCGCCTGCAATCCTGACTGCTTCCTCTTCCGAATTTGCCAGGTAAGCCTTAGTAGTTTCAAGGCCGTATTCAGCCAAAATCTCCTTGCTCTCATGCTCCATCAAGTAAGTCCTGCCATCCGATAATGCCTTTGAGCAGATAGCATGAAGGCTCTTCATGTCTCTCCCCGATGAATGTGGTGAGACAAAAATATAAAGTTTTACAATATTATTCTATAATGCAAGAAAATTATCATAATGTTTCGTGGAATTCAGAACTGAAATGCTAAATTCGCGAATCTGCTGCTGTATCTGAACTTCTTAAGCTCGCTCTCTTTTTCTGGCTTCCTGAAGATAAAGAGTTTCTCATGGAATATGAGTAGAAAATCCCTTTCCCTCTTCTTCCAGACCTCGCGTGTTGTCTTCATGTTGTGCTGGATCTTCACAACTTCTTCAGCAAGAATGAAGCCCTCACGCAGGAATATGTCCAAGACATGGTGGGAGATCGGAACGTAGTGCTTGTGCATCCTCGTGTCTCCGATGAGCACGGCCATATGTCTTCCCCTTTTAAGAACCCTGTAGCATTCCCTGGCGAATTCTTTCATGGCACTCAGATAATCTTCGAGCCTTTTCATTACAGAAAGATTTCCCTCTGATCCGTATCTTATTATGCTGAAGTATGGAGGATGGGTCGCTATAAGGTCTATGGAATCGTCTTCCAGAAGTTCAAGCCTCCTCGCATCTCCCTGAAAAACCTTTACCCAGCATCTCTCAATATTCTCAATTCCGATTTCTCCAACCTCCCCAGAAACTTTTTTGAGGGCTTTCTCTAAATGGTATAGTCTGTGAAGGGTCAGCATTACTGCACCGAGCTCGATGTCGACTGCAATGCAGTTTCTGCCGAGCAATTTGGCCTCGATCGCAGTTGTTCCGGAGCCAACCATCGGGTCGAGGACCGTTTCCCCTGGCGCTGTGTACCTCAGGATCAGGGCTCTCGCCATCTGCGGAGGCCAGTTCCCCCTGTAATCTCCTTTGTGCGTAGCCCATGCACCTCGTTTTGGAAAGCTCCAGACGGTCGTGGAAACATCCGTCAGCTCTTCAGGACTCGGCCTTAGGCGATTTGCTTCGATTGGCTCGAGCCTGATCTTTTTACCCTCGACCTCTACCTCTCCAAACCTTGAGATGTATTCGAGGTAGTCGTCGAAGAATATCTCTTTCAAAAAACACCTCAGCTTATTATTACCTTCTTTACCCCTTCCACCTTCAGGATCTCCTCTACAACCTTTCCCGGTATTTTCGAGTTCGTAACGACTGTCATCTTCGATTCCACGCTGATCTCGGGATCCTCTGCAAGTATATACCTTATTGATATCCCCTCTCTCGCCAGTGCTCCAGCAACACCCGCGACGATTCCTACCTTGCTGCTCTCGGCATAGACTTCAAGGACGCCAAAACCGAGGTAGCGCGCTATTTCGGTAATGTTCGCAACGGGTTTCAGATTTGAAAAAATGTTCCTCAACTCAGGATCGTTTTCGATGTTCTGAATTGCAGAAACGACGACCTTTCGATCTACTCCGACCGCTTCTGCAATCTTGGCTGGGATGAGCTCTATGTTCCCGCAGTACGCTTTTCCTTCCCTAACAGAAATCCCGAGACGGAGGAATTCTTTGACAACGGCAATTTGCGAGGGATACTTCTCGAACTTCTCGGCAACCTTTCGCCACATAAAAAAAGTAAAATCAGATGTTAATAAATTTTGGTAAGAGATTACTTCCCTTTCAGCTTGTCCAGGAGCTCTGGGACTATATCGAACAGGTTGGCAACGACTCCGTAGTGTGCAACACCGAAAATCGGAGCCTCTGGATCCTTGTTGACAGCGATGATCAGCTCGCTGTCCTTCATGCCCATGACGTGCTGGAATGCGCCGCTGATGCCGAGGGCGAGGTAAAGCTTTGGCTTCACGACCTTTCCTGAAATACCCACCTGCCTGTCCTTGGGCAGCCATCCGTTGTCTATTACAGGCCTGCTGCCAGCTACGACCCCTCCAAGGGCATTGGCGAGCTCCTCAGCCAGAGAAATGTTCGCAGCATCCTCGATTCCCCTGCCGACTGCAACGATTACGTTCGCTTTGGTTATGTCAACCTCTCCGGCTTCTGGCTGCACATATTCAAGGAACTTCCTGCCAGCTGGCTTCGATGGCTTTATGCCAGCATCAACTATTTGGCCGTTCTTCTCCACTCCCTCCTTAAATGCTCCCTGCCTGATCGTGAGAACACAGGGCATCGACTTGACCCTTAAGTCAACCATGATCTTGCCCTGCATCACGAATCTCGAAGCCACGAGACCGTTGGCTGAGTTTACGCCAACGACGTCTGTAACTATGGGGGCATTCATCTTCACCGCAAGGTATGGAGCATATTCAGCGCCCTGAGCGGTGTTTCCTATGAGCACAACGTCGGGTTTCTCGTTTTGGAACAGCTGTAGCAGGACGTCGATGTAAAGCTCGGGGTTGTAATTCTCAAGGCTGGCATCTTCGATCTTCCAGACCTTGTCAGCGTATTTTGCAAGCTCTGCAGCGAATTTGCCAACATCTTTCCCGATTACGACTGCATTGCTCTCACCAAGCTTGTTCGCAAGGTTGAGCAGCTCGATGCTCAGCGGGTTCAGCTCGCCAAATCTGTGCTCGGCAACCGCAAAGACCTTCATCCTATCAACCCCCTATCTTTAAGGATTGCGATAATCTTGGCCGCTATCTGGGACGGATCGCCTGTGATCAGCTCTGCCTTCTTCACGGGCGGCAGGTACATCTTTGCCACTTCAACCGTGGAGCTCTTTGGCGTAATGTTCACTTCCTTTAGCTCCTTCGTCTTTGCCTTCTTTATTCCCATCACGGAGACATATCTCGGCTCGTTTATACCGCTCTGTATCGTCAGCAAGCAAGGCATCGGTAGCTGAACGGCCTCCTGATAGCCTCCCTCTATTTCCCTTCTGACTGTTACGACGCCATTGCCGATTTCAAGCGATGTCACTGCTGTGGCGAAGGGCAGGTTGAGCATTGCCGCAAGTATCACGCCGACCAGGGAGTTGTTCAGATCCTGGCTCATCAGACCTGCGAAGATCATGTCGAACTTCTCGTTCTTGATCGCTTCGCATATGACTTCAGCAGTCTGGTATGCGTCAAGCCCGGATTCGATTGGAACCTTTATCGCCCTGTCTGCCCCCATTGCAAGGCACTTTCTCAGCGTGTCCTCGCTCTTTCCTACACCCACTACGACTACCTCTCCACCCATCTTTTCCTTTATCCTGATTGCCTCTTCGACCGCATAGCGATCCCAGTCGTTTATGTCAAAAACAGCCGTGCCAAGGGAAAGGCTTTTGCCGTCCGCAGCAACTCCGACCTCGCTTTGCGGATCCGGAGCGTGCTTCGCAAGCACGATAATTTTCATTTTACCACCATTCCGAAGTGCTGAAAGTTGGAATAAAAAATTTTCTATTTTGAAAAATAAGATTTTGAATTATTAACTCGGCTAAATGGGCACGAGTTCGTAGCTCAGATAGCCTTCCTTTCGCTTTACAATTTCAACCCTGACCCTCTGCCCCTGATTCAGCTTTGGTTCCCCGCGATACCATGCTAGAATTCTAACGCCGTCATCGAGCTTTGCAATGCCAACGACGTAAGGATCGTAATGGGAGAAGCTAGTAGGTCTGACATGTATCACGGTAAGAGTCTCAAGCACACCTTCCTTCTTTAACTCGACCCATTCCATCTCGGATTTCTTGCAGCTCGGGCAATCTTTCTGCGGAGGGAAGAAAAGTCTTCCGCACTTGCACTTTGTCGCAAGAAGCTTCCCCTCCTTCAGACCCTCATAGAACTTCTTTATTCCTTCCACTGAAAGTATGTACCTCAGCCTGAGCTCTCTGACATCGTACCACTGCAAGACGCCGCTTTTCTCATCAGGGATGATCGGAAAGCCCGTCTTTTCTATTGCCTCCTTCACATCCATCTCCATCACCTCTTCTCAAGGCCGTATATGGTAACGTAGGTGTAATGCCCCGTCCCGCCAACGTTGTGCGTGAGCCATCTTCCATTCTTTATGTCCGCCTGTCTCCCCTTGTCGGCCTTACTCAGCAGCTGCTTGTAAGCCTCAACCGCCATGCTCACTCCTGTGGCGCCAATGGGATGTCCTTTAGCCTTGAGTCCACCATCCACGTTGACAGGGATTCTTCCGCCGATATACGTTTGCCCTTCACGTGCCAGTTTGTATCCCTCTCCACGCTTGCAGAAGCCAAGGTCTTCGTAGGCCATGATTTCGGCAATCGTGAAGCAGTCGTGAACGTTCGCGCCGTCAAGCTGCTTTACTGGATCCTCAATCCCTGCCAGCTTGTAAGCCTGTTCTGCAGCGTATCTTGCAGAAGCCAGACTCGTGAATTCTTCCCTCTTGCTGAGGTTCGCAGTTCCTGTACCAACTCCCTGCGAAAGGATCCAGACCTTTTCTTCAATGCCCAGCTCCTTGACTTTCTTCTCGCTCGCGAGAATTATGCACGCAGAGCCATCTGTTATGGGTGAGCAGTCGAACAGCTTCAATGGCCAGGCGACATATGGCCCCTTCATTACAGTAGCCACGTCGATCTCTTTGCGGAACTGGGCAAATGGATTCTTTGCACCGTAGAAATGGTTTTTAACCGCAATTTTTCCAAGATCTTCCTCCTTGGCACCGTACTTCATCATGTAGGCGCTTGCATGAAGCGCATAATAGCCTGGAAAAGTTAGCCCAAAATTCTCGAACTCCCAGAAGTAGCTTCCAAATCTTCCGATCAGCTCTATTACGCTCGGATTCGGAGATTCCTGCATTTTTTCTATGCCGAGAACCATCACAATGTCCGCAAGCCCAGACTTTATGGTTGTATATCCCACCCTCACCGCAGCACTTCCAGTTGCACATGCAGCCTCAACCCTCATGGACCCCTTTGGAGCCAAGTCTGCGTATTCCGCCATGATCGACGGAACCGCAAGCTCACTGCTCCAGATTCCAAGGTTTCCAACTACAAAGAAGTCTATATCCTTTGGTTCAAGATTTGCCTTTTCCAGTGCTGGTTTCATTGATTCCCAGCAAAGCTCCGGGATGTTCACGTCCCTCCTTGTACCAAAAACCGAATGTCCGGCCCCTATCACTGCAACACCAGTCATGTCAAATGCTAAAAAAGGAAGTTTATATCGTTTTTATATCGTTATTGTTTTTTACCGGTGATTGCGAAAGGTTTATAACGAATGACACAAAAGAAGTCCGTGCGGACTACAGACTTTTACGACGTCGAAGAACTTCTGAGCGACGAGGACAGACTTGTGAGAAGCTCCATTCGCGAATTCCTCGAAAAGGAGATAAAACCACTCGTTATCGATGCCTGGCATGAGGAAAAGCCCCTGAACTTCAAACAGATAGCAAGAAAGTTTGGGGAACTTGGAATGCTCGGCTCGTTCATCCCTGAAGATTACGGATGTCCTGGAATGAGCTACACTACTTTTGGAATCATTTGTCAGGAGGTAGAAAGGATCGAGAGCGCTCTGCGAAGCTTTGTCGCCGTGACTTCAGGACTGGTTATGTTCCCGATCTGGGCTTACGGAAGCGAGGAGCAGAAAAAAGAATTTTTGCCAAAGCTTGCAAGAGGTGAGATTATCGGCTGCTTTGGCCTAACCGAGCCCAACGTTGGCAGTGATCCCGCGAGCATGGAAACCACGGCAAGAAAAGAGGGGGACGAGTGGGTCATAAACGGGACAAAGACATGGATAAGCGAAGCCGAAATTGCGGATATCGCCATAGTATGGGCAAGGGATGTCGAGGACCGAAAGGTGAAGGGTTTTATCGTAGAAAGAGGGACAAAGGGATTCAAGCAATCCCCGATCAGGAAAAAGGGGTCGATGAGGGCTGGAGATGTGGGGGAACTTTATCTTATGGACTGCAGAGTCTCTGAAGAGAACAGATTGCCCAACGCCGTAGGGATCAGAGCTCCCCTGAGCTGCTTGGATCAGGCAAGGTACGGCATATCCTGGGGTGCATTGGGGGCTGCGATGGACTGCTATGAGACCGCTCTGAATTATGCGAAGAACAGAAAGCAGTTCGGAGTCCCCATAGCTTCTTTCCAGTTAGTTCAGGAAAAGCTAGTTGAAATGCTGATCGAGATCACCAAGGGGCAGCTTTTGAGCTTTCGCTTGGCTCAGCTGATGAACGATAGAAAAGCGACTCCAGAGCAGATTTCTATGGCAAAGAAGAACAACGTAAGAGTGGCAAGGTTCTGCGCGAGGACAGCAAGAGAAATTCTCGGAGCAAACGGAATAAGCTTAGACTACTCACCGATAAGGCACATGGCAAACATAGAGAGCGTTTACACCTACGAGGGTACCGACGACATCCACACGCTCATCCTTGGCAGAGCGATCACGGGCATGGATGCGTTCAGACGTGAGATGAGAATGTAAAAGCAAAAATATTTAAACAGACTTGGCCACGGAATACCAATGGATTACCTAGCAAATTTGGCTTTGATTGTAGCTGTAGTCCTGTTTTAAAGCTACTCTGAGGTGGGTTTATGCGTGCTGCCGATGCCTTTGTCAGGGCTCTTGAAAAGGAGGGTGTTGAGGTCATATTTGGCATACCCGGGGGAGCGATCATCGAGATCTATGATGCACTTTACGATTCGAATATAAGGCACATCACCACAAGGCACGAGCAAGGAGCGACGCATGCAGCGGATGGTTACGCAAGGGCAAGCGGAAAGGTTGGAGTTGTCTTCGCAACCTCCGGCCCGGGTGCGACGAACACCGTTACAGGGATTGCAAATGCATACATGGATTCATCGCCGATAGTTGTCTTCACGGGACAGGTCGCAAGGAGCCTGATTGGAAACGATGCCTTCCAGGAGGCTGACATAACCGGAATCACGATGCCGATTACGAAGCACAACTACCTCGTCACAGATCCGAAAAGCCTGCTGAGGATAGTGAGGGAGGCTTTTCACATAGCTTCCACTGGTCGTCCTGGTCCAGTTCTGGTGGACATTCCGAAGGATATCTCTCAAGCTGAAATCGAATTCGAATACCCTAGCAAAGTCGAGCTGATGGGCTACAAGCCGAAGTACGAGGGGCATCCAATGCAGATAAAGAAGGCTGCTGAGCTGATAATGAAAGCCGAGAGGCCGATAATACTGGCCGGCGGTGGAGTCAGGATTTCGAATGCAGAGAAAGAGCTTACTGAGCTTGCAGAAACGATTCCAGCCTTCGTGGTTACAACGCTGATGGGAAAGGGTTCGATCAGCGAATATCACCCCTTATGCCTCGGCTTCGTCGGAATGCATGGCTCGAAGTACGCAAATTACGCGCTAAGCGAGAGTGATCTGATAATAGCAGTTGGCTGTCGCTTCAGCGACAGAACCACTGGCAATGCAACACTTTTTGCTCCAGAAGCAAAGATAATCCACATAGACATTGACCCGGCAGAGATTGGAAAGAACATTCGTGTGGATGTGCCAATCGTGGGTGACGCAAAGAAGATCTTAGCTCAGATGAAGAAGTATCTGCAGTACAGGCAAAGAAAGGAGTGGGAAGAAAAGGTCAGGGAGTGGAGGGAGAAATTCCCGCTGAAGTACAGAAAAGAGGGATTTAAACCACAGCTCGTAATCGAAAAAGCCTGCGAATTTTTCCCCGATGCCATAATCACGACCGAGGTTGGGCAGAATCAGATGTGGGCAGCACAGTTCTTCAAGGTGAAGTATCCGAGGCAGTTTATAAGCAGCGGCGGCCTTGGAACGATGGGCTTTGGATTTCCAGCTGCCATGGGAGCGAAGGTTGCGTGCCCAGATAAGGAGGTCATAGACATCGCAGGCGATGGAAGCTTTCTGATGAACATTCAGGAGCTCGCAACCTGCGTTCACTACGAGATCCCCGTCAAGGTCTTCATCATGAACAACGGATACCTCGGAATGGTCAGGCAGTGGCAGCAGCTTTTCTACAGGGAGAGATATTCTGCAACCTGCATCGGCTGCGAGAAGATAAGCTTTGAGAAGATCGCAAATGGCTTTGGAGCTCTCGGAATCACAGTTGAGAAGCCAAGCGAGATTGAGGACGTTTTCAAGTTCGTTAAGGATAACAGCGATGTCCCCGTCGTTGTCGACTTCAGAGTTGACTTTCAGGCCAACGTTTTACCGATGGTGCCGCCCGGGAAGGGATTAAAGGATATAATCGAGGGGGATTGACATGAAGTTCACGATCGCTGTGCTCGTCGAGAACAAACCAGGTGTTCTGGTGAGAGTAGCATCGCTTTTCAGGAGAAGGGGCTTTAACATCGAAAGCCTAACCGTGGGCACAACGGAGAGGGAGGACCTCTCGAGAATGACGATCGTTGTAAAAGGGGACGAGAGAGTTTTAGAACAGGTGACGAAGCAGTTAAACAAGCTCATAGAGGTTATAAAGGTAAGCGATGTAACCAAGGATTCTGTCGAAAGGGAGCTTTGCCTGATAAGGGTAAATGCTCCTTCCGAGAAAAGGGGGGAGATCATAGAGCTGACGAATATTTTCAGGGGGAGGATCGTGGACGTGGCAAAGGACAGCTTCATAGTCGAAATCACTGGAGACGAGGACAAGATCAACGCCTTCATTGACCTCATGAGGGCCTACGGGATAAAGGAGGTCGCTAGGACGGGAAAAGTTGCAATGGTAAGAGGAGGGAAGAGCGGCGAAAAGTAATTCTCAATTTTTGAACAAAACCTTTTTAATGTTATGAGTATGAAGTTAACTGATGATGAACTCGCTGATCACAATAATTGTAATCAGAAGCAGGGAGGACGTTAAAGAATGCGACATCGCGATTTTGGAGACCGAAAATGAAGAACTTTTGCAGGAGGCGAGAAGGCACTGCAAATACCTCCTGATTTCCGGAGAAAAAGCTCAAGACAAGGCCGAAATTTTCAGCCTTCTGTCAAACTTCGAGCTTTTCAGGTCGATCGTTGAGAGAAGTCCTAATGCCATCGTTGTGCACGACACGGAAAGAATTCTCTATGCGAACCCGATGGCAAGGGAAATCGCGGGACCAGAGGGTTTAAAGCTGAGGATAGTGGACTTCATTCATCCAAGTTTCAGGCAGATGGCTTTTCAGAGAATGCAGAGAGTTCTCAGAGGTGAGAGAGTCGAACCTGCAGAAGAGCTCTTCATTTTGCCCGACGGCAGAGAAGTCTGGGTCGAGACGAATCCGAGTTTAATAGAATTCGAAGGTAGGCCCGCAATCCTGCTGATCATGAGAGATCTCGGTGAAAAGAAGAGGGCTGAGGAAAAATATAGGGAATTCTTCGAGAACTCTCTCGACATCATCGCCATCACGGATCTTGAGGGCAATTTCGTTGAGGTAAACAGGGCGTTCGAAGATGTTTTTGGCTACAGAAAGGAAGAAGTTCTTGGAAGGAATTACGCCGAACTTTTAAAGCTCGACAAGGAGGTTGCGGAAAAGATCTTCAGAGATTACAACAGGGCATTCAGGGAAAAGAGGGACCTGAGAGGTATTTTGTTCGAAGTTAAGGGAAAAGATGGTAAAAGAATAGTGGTTGAAGGTAACGTCAGACTTCTCTGGGAGGGAAAGAGGATCGTCGGCTTCATCGGAAACTTCAGGGACGTTACCGAGCGCATTGAGCTCGAGGAGAAGCTGAGGGAAAGCGAGGAAAAATACAGAAAGATATTCGAAAATTCTCCAGTTTCAATAGCTCTGGCAGATGAGAACGGAGTTTTTATCGAGGCAAATCCTGCTATGGTCAAAAGCATAGGGGCTGATCCATCCGGAAAAAGCCACTACGAGATCTTTTCAAAAGAAGTTGCTGAAAGAAGACATGAAAACCTGAGGAAGGCAATTGAGAGGAATGAACTGGTTGTAATCAGCGACGAAAGAGAGGGGAGAAACTTCATCAACTACTACGTCCCACTCGAGCTTGGGGGCAAAAGGCGCTGCCTGATAATCGCCCAAGAGATCACAGAGTTTTTAAGGCTTAACAAGCTTCTTGCACTAATTGTAGAGGCTAATGAGGCGATCGCAAGGATCAGAGATCGGGAAAAACTGTTAAGGAGAATCGAAGAAATACTTTCAGATTACTCCGCAAAGATCTCAGATGAGCCCGGAGAGTACTGCTTCAAGTTGAGCTACGCTGGCAGGGAATATGGCTATCTCTGCGTAAGGGTGGAGCGGGAGGAAGAGAAAAGGCTGATCCAGAGCTTGGCCGAAAATCTTGCCTTTGCTTTGAACGCGATTGAGGATGAAAAAAGAAAGAGAGAGCTATACGAGAGGCTTTTCGAGAACGTCAGAACCTTTGCGTATCTTGTCGATGGCATCAGGAATCCGCTTGCTGCAATTAGGGCATATTCGGAGACGCTCGTTAATGATGAGCTGGTAAGGGAAAAGATAATCAGGCAGGTGGAGAGAATCGTTGAGATCATGAAAAAGCTCGATGTCTCGTGGGGAGAGTCGGAAAAGCTGTGGAAAGAGGAAGCTTCAACCCAAACCCAAGAAATAGATTAATTTAGAAAAATATTTATATTTCGATTGCTGACAATTTATCATGCCTGGAGTCGAAGGTAAAACAATAATGGAGCTCAGACCCGAGGACGTGGAGAGGATCTGGGTAAAGCACTACGACAAAGGCGTCAGAGATCACATCGACTATCCCGAAATCCCCCTTTATGCTCTGCTCGAGGAAAGTGCCAAAAAATACCCTGAAAAGCCTGCCCTTATCTTTTACGGTAAGAAAATTGCTTACAGGGAACTGAACGAGCTCTCGGATAAAGTTGCAGGTTATCTGTACGAGCTCGGGATTAGAAAGGGCTCCAAGGTTGTCATAGACCTCCCCAACACTCCCCACTTCGTGGCCGCTTACTACGGGATCCTGAAGCTCGGTGCCACTGTTGTGCAGTGCAATCCGCTTTACACGGAGAGAGAAGTGAGATACATACTTGAGAATAGCGAGGCTGAGGCAGGCTTTTTCCTTGAATCACTCTATCCGAGAATAGAAAAACTGCTAAACGAGGGAAAGCTGAAGAAGGCAATTATCTGCAAGATAGAGGACTTTCTGCCTTTCCCACTGAACGTGCTCTATCCGCTGAAAAAGCAAAAGGTGAAGATTCCTAAGAGAGGGGATGTGGCATTCTGGAAGGATGTTGAGAAAGCAAGGCCTTTAAGAGAGAGACCGAGCATAAATCCGAAGGAAGATGTGGCCGTATTCCTATACACTGGGGGAACAACGGGTGTGCCGAAGGCTGTGATGAGCACGCACTACAACCTGGTTGCCAACACATATCAGGTGCTCGAATGGCTTCCTGACAAAGACCCCGAGAGAGACACTTACATCGGAGTTCTGCCATACTTCCACAGCTATGGCATGACTACCTCGCTCAATGGCCCGATTGCATTCGGGTCGACCATAGTGCTCGTCCCCGATCCAAGGGACGTGAAGACAATTCTGAAGTTCATTCAGAAGTACAAGGTCTCGATCTTCTGCGGCGTGCCAACGATGTATGCGGCTGTGCTGAACCATCCTGACAGAAAGAAATACGACATCTCTTCTGTAAGAGCATGCATAAGCGGTGCCGCGCCTTTGCCGGTTGAGCTCAAGAAAAACTTCGAGAGCGCCACGGGTGGAAAGCTCGTCGAAGGCTATGGCCTGAGCGAGACATCTCCGGTGACGCACGCAAATCCGATCTACGGTTTGAACAAGGCAGGAAGCATCGGAATCCCGGTGCCGGACACGCTCGCAGTCGTAATCGACGACG
>Ga0071330_1053712_pt1 | contig 62544 bp, 49 predicted proteins | sample GBScel77sediment_FD_63802 | JGI IMG/M metagenome (GOLD analysis project Ga0071330, IMG submission 63802) | Hot spring sediment microbial communities from Great Boiling Spring, Nevada - Cellulolytic enrichment Sediment 77C v2 (version 2) | ecosystem: Environmental > Aquatic > Thermal springs >...
GGAAAGTTTTAGCAGAACAGGAGATTTTAAATCAAATTAGTTATGTAATAGAGTATATGGGGAAGGCGATTAGAATGGCAAAAAAGGATGATGTTTCTTTTGCTGGAGAAACTAAAAACTGTCTTTCAAGAAATAATGTGAACTATGAAACTCCGACCGAAAGAGAAATAAAATTCAGAAATCATTTAAATCAATGCCAAAGATTTTATCTAAGTTCAAATCAAATCTGGGAAGATAAAGAGGGGACCGTTTTGGCTTTAACCTCTCCAACCATAAAAGTAAATGCCTTAAGATTTAGAGTTTCTGGAGAAAGTCAAGATGATACTAATCAGCCAAGAGTAACAATCTTTATGGAAATAGAAAGTGGAGAAAAAAAACTTAAAATTCAAACAACAATTTCACAAAGAGATTTAGATGTCCAGCACTAAAGGAACAATTTTATATTTTGCAGTTTTAATTTTGAGTGTAATCTTTACAATCTCAATCGGTTTGAGTTTGGTAATTTTTGGTCGAATGAAAATCCAAAGAGAAATAGGGTATTCAGTGATTGCTCTTTATGCTGCTGATACTGGAGTGGAAGAGGCACTTTATGCCATTTACAAGGAAGGGAATCTATCATTCTCCACTTCCACTACACTGGAAAATGGCGCAAGTTACAATGTTTACGTTGCTACCTCTTCGACTCAATGTGGAACCTCTGTTCAATATTATTGCATAAAATCCCGAGGTAATTTTAGGGGAGTAACCAGAGCTATCGATGCTTCCTTTTGATAAAAATAAAATAAAAATATGGAAAAAGAAATTTCAAGAGAAGAGGCAAAAGAGAGAATTGAGAAGTTAAAAAAATTAATTGAGAAATACAGATACTCAAGGCACGTTTTGGACAAAGAATTGGTTCCGATTGAAGTTGAGGATTCTTTAAAAAAAGAGCTTTTTGAATTGGAACAAAAATTCCCAGAGTTCATTACTCCAGATTCCCCAACTCAAAGAGTTGGTGGGAAAGTTTTAGAAAAATTTGAAAAAACAAAACATCCTGTTCCAATGCTTTCTTTGAATGATGCTTTTTCTGAAAAGGATATGGAAAATTGGGTGGAAAGAATTTCAAAACTGTTAACAAAAGAAGAAATTGAAAAATTGGATTTTTTCTGCGAACCAAAATTAGATGGTCTGGCAATCGAATTAATTTACAGAGATGGAATTTTCACAATTGGATCTACAAGGGGAGATGGAATTTATGGGGAAAACGTTACAGAGAATTTGAAGACTATAGAATCTGTTCCTTTGAGATTAAGAGAGGTTGAAGAAGTAGCGCAAGATCTTGAAAGGGAAGGAGAAAAGGAAATCGCAGATTTTATAAAGGAAAATGGATTAAAAGAAGTGGTAGTCAGGGGAGAGGCAATCATTACAAAGAAAAATTTTGAATTGGTAAACAAAGAGCAAGAAAAATTGGGCGAATCTCCTTTTGCAAACCCCAGAAATTTGGCAGCAGGTTCTATCCGGCAATTGGATCCAAAAATAACTGCAAAAAGAAGATTAGATGTTTCAGCTTACGATTTAGTTTCCTTTCACGGCCAAAAAACTCACGAACAAGAGCACAAAATTTTGCACGCTTTAGGTTTTAAAACTAACAACAAATATTGCAGATACTGTAAAAATTTACAAGAAGTTTTTGAATACAGAAACTACTGGTTAAAAAACAGAGAAAAATTGCCGTATGAGATTGATGGAATTGTTGTTCAGGTAAACGACAACAGGATTTTTCAAAAACTCGGAGTTGTTGGAAAAGCTCCGAGAGGAGCTATTGCTTTTAAATTTCCTTTGAAACAGGCAACTACAATTTTAAAAGATGTCAAATTTCAAGTTGGAAGGACAGGAGCTGTAACTCCGGTTGCGATTTTAGAACCAGTAGAGATTGGAGGAGTAACGATTACCAGGGCAACTCTGCACAACGAAGACATGATTAAAAAACTTGGAGTGAAAATTGGAGATACTGTGGTTGTCGGAAGGGCGGGCGATGTGATTCCAGAAGTTGTTCAGGCTTTACCAGAATTAAGAACTGGAAAAGAAAAAGAAATTCAATTTCCAAAGGAATGTCCGGTTTGTGGTTCGAAACTAGAAAAACCAATTGGAGAAGCCATCTGGAGATGTACCAATCCAAAGTGCCCTGCCAAAGAAAGAAGGTACTTTTACCATTTTGTTAAGGTTTTTGACATTGTTGGTTTGGGTCCAAAAATAATTGATAGATTGTTAGATGAAGGATTGATTGAAGATCCTGCTGATTTGTTCACTTTAAAAGAAGGGGATCTTTTACCATTAGAAAGGTTTGCAGAAAAATCAGCAAAGAACTTGGTTAATGCTATTCAATCTAGAAAAGAAATTCCTCTAGCAAGGTTTATTTATGCTTTAGGAATTAGAAATGTTGGCGAAGAGACTGCAGAAGATTTAGCAAACCATTTCAAATCTTTAGAGAAGCTAAAGAACGCAACTTTGCCACAACTCCAAATGATTAGGGATATCGGGCCAGTGGTTGCACAATCGATTTATAGGTTTTTTAGGGATGAGAGAAATTTAAAGTTTATTGAAAAACTAATGAAAGTTGGAGTAAAGATTGTTGAAGAGAAGAAACCAGAAAAACAACCACTTAAGGGATTAATCTTTGTTTTCACTGGTGGGCTTGAATCAATGGCTAGGGAGGAAGCAAAAAAGAAGGTTAAAGAGCTGGGGGGAGAAGTGACAGAATCTGTATCAAAAAGAGTAAATTACGTTGTCGTTGGTAAAAATCCAGGATCAAAACTTGAAAAAGCAAAAAAACTTGGAATAAAAACAATAACCGAAAAAGAGTTTTTAGACATTTTAAAGAAAGAATGAGCCAAATCTTACTCCATTTAAAAAAATTGGATTGGTCTTTGATTTTTTGTTCTCTTTTCTTAGTTTTGATTGGTCTTTTATCCCTTTACAGCTCTTCAAGAGGAGATTTTTTAAACCTTAAAAAACAAATTATTTTTGGGTTTATAGGGGTTTTTTTAATGTTTTTAATATCGTTTTTGGATTGGAGACCATTAAAAGAAAGCCCTTATTTGATTTTATTTTTTTACCTTCTCTGTCTTCTTTTTTTGATTTTAGTTTTATTTTTCGCTCCAGAAATTAGAGGGACAAGATCTTGGTTTAAAATAGGACCAATTTCTTTCGACCCAACTGAATTTACAAAGCTTTCTTTACTTTTAGTTTTGGCAAAATATTTTTCAATGCGTCATGTCGAGATGTATCGGATAACTCATATTTTAATTTCTGGAATTTATGTCTTAATCCCTTCGATTTTAGTTTTTCTTCAGCCAGATTTGGGATCAGTTTTAGTTTTGGTGTCCATTTGGATTGGAGTTCTAATTATCTCTGGAATAAAAATTCGCCATTTCTTTTTACTCTTACTTTTGGCGATTTTGGTATTTATCATTGGGTGGGGAACCTTTTTAAAAGAATATCAAAAAGAAAGAATTTTAAGTTTTTTGTTCCCCCATCTTTCAGATCCTTTGAAAGGAGGGTGGAGTCAAAATCAGGCAAAAATTGCAATAGGGTCTGGAGGAGTTTTAGGGAAAGGAATAAAAGGAGGATCTCAGGTTCAGCTTGGATTTTTACCAGAACCCCATACAGATTTTATTTTTGCGGCTCTTGCTGAAGAAATGGGATTTGTTGGTGTTTCAATATTATTTCTTCTTCTTTCAATTTTAATTTGGAGAATCTTTAAAATTTCACTTTCTGCAAAATCAAACTTTGCTAGAATTTTTTCTTTAGGTTATGCTTTTTTGTTAGTCTCACAAATTTTTATTCATATCGGGAGTAATGTTGGATTTTTACCGATAATTGGAATTCCTTTACCTTTTGTTAGTTATGGAGGAAGTAATCTAATCTTGAATTTCATTGGGATTGGCATTTTGCAAAGTATCAAAAGCCATTAAGGGATCTAAAAACAATGCCACCCCAGATTTTTGTGATAGCAAAATTATTAAGCTGAGGATTACCCCAAATTAAAATCCATTAAGATGCTGGGGTTGAATTTAGAGCGTAAAAAAAGGAGGGGGTATTGTTAAAAAAGCTTGCAGTATTTAAAATAATTTGTTAAGTAATAAAAATATGGAAAAAGTTGAGGCTTTAGATAAAATTTCAAAATTTTTAATTTATTCTGCAGTTTTTTTAATTCCGCTTTTCTTTTTACCATTTACTCAAAACGTTCTTGATTATCCAAAACAGATTTTACTTTCTGTTTTGATTTTAATTTCTTTGATGTCTCAAATAATTAAAGTTTTGGTTGGGGGAAGGATTTTCTTGAATTATCATTCCTTACATTTCTTTGTTCTTTTTTTCTTGTTGATTTTTGGACTTTCAACTTTATTTTCAAAATCAAAGGTAGAAAGTTTTTATGGCTTTCCTTTGCCTATTTCATACTCGTTCTTAACTCTTTTGGTTTTAACGATTTTTTACTTTTTGATCAATTCGCTTTTTGAGAAAAAAGAAATTTTCTTTCTTTTGTTTTTCTTTTCAATTTCAGTTTTTATTGCTACTTTATTTTCACTTTTTCAAACGTTTGAAAAATTTATTCTTCCATTCGATTTTGCCAAACAAATTTCTTTCAACACAATCGGAACACCAAATTCTTTAGCAATTCTCTTGGCTTGCCTTTTGCCTACTTTTTTGATTTTCTTTTTGATTGCAAAAAGATTGATAAAAGCTCTCCTTTTAGTCTTAATCCTTCTTTCCTTATCGTTTATTTTAATTTTGAATTTTAAACTCTCTTTCTTAATTTTGTTAATTTCTACTATCTTTCTTTTGGGATTGTTGACAACAAAAAGGGAGGTTTTTTCTCCTTCTCTTTTAGTTTTTTCTTTACTAATTTTGGCGATTTCGATTAGCTTCTTGCTTTTCAATTTCAATTTTCCTTTTTTCCGGCCTTTTACTGAGATTTTCCTTTCTCAAAGTCTCTCGTTCAAAATTGCCTGGGAAGCCTTTAAAGAAAATCCGATTTTTGGATCTGGCCCAGCCACTTTTCTTTATCAGTTTTTAAAGCATAAAGGAACTGCTTTAAACGAATCAGTTTTTTGGAATGTTAGGTTTTTAAATTCCACTTCAAAATTTCTTGATATTTTTGCTACCACCGGCATCTTTGGGATTATTTCTTTTTTATCCCTAATTGGCTACTCGGTTTATCTTGGATTTTTGAATATTCTTAAGAGAAAAGAAGAAGATTTTTCAATTCTGCTTTTTGCCATTTTCTTTCCGATTTTAATTTTTTCAATTTCTTTTTTCTTGTACCCATCTAACTTTGTTTTTGAATTTTCTTTCTTTTTGTTCTTGGGCTGCTTTGCAAATCTTTTATCCCAGGAAAGAAAAGAATTTATGGTAGCTAAAAATAATGTTCTTGGTTTTATTTTTTCTTCATTTTCGATTTTAATTTTTGTTTTAAGCTTTATCCTTTTGATTTCAATCGTTCAAAGGTATATTGGCGAGGTTTATTATTGGAAGGGAATTTTATCTTGGCAAAGAGGGGATGTTGATCAAACAATTTCTAATATTCAAAAGGCAATTAACTTTTCAAAAATTGATCTGTATTATCGGGATTTATCGCAAGCCTATTTATTAAAAGTAGACCAAAAGGTACAAAAGGGAGATTGGAACATTCAGACAGAAGCAGAAAGAGCAATTAGTCTCTCAAAAAGCGCTACCGATTTGAATCCAATTAATGTTGCTAATTGGTCGGTTAGGGCATTTACCTATCAAAGCTTAGTGGGAATCGCCCAGGGGGCAGAAGATTGGGCAATAAAATGTTATGATGAAGCTTCAAAACTAGAACCTTCGAACCCTTACTATTTAACTCAAAAAGGAGTGATGATTTTGAGAAAAGGAATTTTGAGCCAGGACGAAAAAGAAAAAAACGATTTCTTTAACGAGGCTCAAGAGCTTTTTGAAAAAGCTATTAACTTAAAATCTGATTATGCCCCGGCTCATTTTCAATTGGCAATGACCTATTACAGTCAAGGAAAGTTAGATGAGGCAATTTCGAAAATGGAGGAAACAAAGGCTTTAGCATCCTTGGACGTAGGACTTGCTTTTCAGCTCGGAGTAGTTTATTATCAAAAGGGAAATTATCAAAAAGCAAAGGAGGAATTAGAGAAAGCTATTTCTTTGGTTCCAGACTATGCCAACGCGCTTTATTTTTTGGGTTTAACTTATGATGAATTGGGAGAAAGAGAAAAAGCGATAGAAAAGTTCAAAAGAGTTTCTGAATTAAACCCAGATAACGAAGAAGTAAAAAGGATAATTTCAAATTTAGAAACAGGAAAAAAGGCATTAGAAGGAATTGTGCCAACTGTCCCTTCGAAGACTCCAATTGAAGAGAAAATGCCCGAGATTAAACAATAAAGCCGTGTAGTTTGATTAAGGGGTTGACAAAATTTTTGGAGAGAGTATAATAGAAGTTATAAGTTTTTAATTTTTTGATTTCATCCCTAAATTTTCAAAAACCTTGATTTTAAAGTTTAAAAATTAAAATTCCAAGGCTGTTTTAAACCCCATAAAACGGGTTGTTTTGGTGTTATGAAGCTAAAGAATTTTGGCAAAACAAAAGTTTACTTAGAGTGGCCTCATTTTCTGACCTTCCAAAAAGAAGTTTGGGAAAGGTTTTGGCAAAGAGACTTTAAGAAGCTATTGAGAGAAATTTCTCCAGTAAAGGATTATACAAAGAAAGAATTCGAACTTTATTTTCTAGACTACAAACTTGGTGAGCCACGATATAAAACTGATTTGGAGGCAAAAAAAAATAACGATACTTTTGACGCCCCTCTCAGGATAAAGACTAGGTTAGTTAATCTAAGAACAAAAGAAATTAAAGAACAAGAGGTCTTTTTGTGCAATTTTCCCTTAATGACAGAAAGGGGAACTTTTATCATTAATGGGGTTGAAAGGGTTGTGATTTCTCAGCTCATTAGATCCCCCGGTGTTTTCTTTGTCGCAGAGAAAATTTTTGGAAGAAATTATTTTGGGGCAAACATAATACCGATTAGAGGAGCTTGGTTGGAATTCATGACTGATCCCTCAGGACATATTGGGGTAAAAATTGATAGAAAAAGGAAGGTTTCTGCAACAACCTTGTTAAGAGCTTTTGGCTATCAAAGTGATGAACAATTGAAAGAGCTTTTCAAAGATGTAAACACTGGAGAAATAGATTACATTCAAAAAACTATAGAAAGAGATCCTACAAAAAACCAAGAAGAATCTTTAGTAGAAATTTATCAAAGACTAAGACCTGGCGAAAAGGTTACTCCAGATGCTGCCAGAGATTTGATTTTTAACATGTTTTTCAATTTTGAGAGATACGATCTTTCAGAAGTTGGAAGATGGAGATTTTGGCAAAGATTACCAAAACTGAATCCTAAAAAATCAAACCCTGTTTTAGCAAAAGAAGAGATTGCTTTCCAATACGAAATTCCAATAGAAGATAGGGTTTTAAAACCAGAGGACGTTTTAGAGACGGTCAGAGAAATTATCAGGTTAAATAACGATCCTACAGCCCAGCCAGATTTTATAGATCATTTGGGAAACAGGAGAGTAAGACCATTCACTGAGGTTTTGTTACAAAGAATGAGAGTTGGTTTTCAGAGAATGGAAAGGACGATAAAAGATAGAATGGCATCTTTAGATCCTTCTCTCTTGACCCCAATTCAATTGATAAACCCAAGACCTTTAATCACGGTAATTGAAGAATTTTTTGCCTCGAGTCAAATTTCACAATTCATGGATAATGAAAATCCCTTGGCAGAGTTGGAACACAAAAGAAGATTGACTGCTTCAGGGCCAGGAGGATTATCCAAAGAAAGAGCGGGTTTTGAGGTGAGGGACGTTCAGCCAAGTCACTATGGAAGAATTTGTCCAATTCAAACTCCAGAAGGACAAAACGTTGGAATTACAACTCATTTGGCAACTTTCGCCAGGATAAATCCTCTTGGTTTTTTGGAGACTCCTTATTTCAAAGTTGAAAATGGAAAAGTAACAAGAAAAGTTTATTATTTAAATGCTTTCGAAGAGGAAAGATACAATATTGCTTCTGCGGGAGTTGAAATTGATAAAAATGGGGAAATAGTTCCAGAAATTGTTGAGGCAAGAGTAAAAGGAGAACCTAGTTTTTGTAAAAAGGAAGAGATCGACTTTATTGATGTTTCTCCAGAACAATGTTTCTCAGTTTCAACTTCTTTAATACCCTTTTTAGCCCATGACGACGCAAACCGAGCTCAAATGGGGTCTAATATGCAAAGGCAAGCAGTTCCCTTGATAGATCCTGACATTCCTTTAGTAATGACTGGATTGGAAAAAAGAGTAGCTCAAGATTCGGGACAAATAATTTTGGCAGAAGAGGATGGAATTGTTTTGGATGCAGACGGCAACCATATTAAAGTCAAATATAAAAACGGAAAGACCAAAATCTATTATTTAAAAAGATTTTTGAGAACAAACCAGTACACTTGTTTCGATCAAAAACCAATCGTTAAAAAAGGACAAAAAATTAAAAAAGGCGATCCTCTCTGCGATGGTGGGGCGATAAAAAATGGCCATTTAGCACTCGGGAAAAACCTTTTGGTGGCCTTTATGCCTTGGCGGGGAGGAAATTTTGAGGATGCGATTTTGATTTCAGAAAGGCTAGTTAGGGAAGATGTTTTAACCTCAATTTATATTGAAAGTTTTAGCTGCGACGTCAGAGAAACAAAATTGGGGCCTGAGGTTACAACTTCAGACATTCCTGGAGTTGCTGAAGAAAGATTAAAGGATTTAGACGAAGAAGGGATCGTCCGGATCGGAGCAGAGGTTAAACCCGGAGATATTTTAGTTGGAAAAATTTCTCCAAAAGGGGAAAAAGAATGGACACCAGAAGAAAGATTATTAATGGCAGTTTTTGGAGAGAAGGCAAAGGATGTAAAAGATACTTCTTTAAGGATGGAGCATGGGAAAAAAGGAAGAGTGATTGGAATAAAAATTTTCTCAAGAGAATTGGGGCATAGATTAGACCCTGGAGTGATAAAGAGAATTGAAGTTGAGGTTGCAGACTTGAGGAAAATTCAAGCAGGAGACAAACTTGCAGGGAGACACGGGAACAAGGGAGTGATTTCAAAAGTTTTGCCAGTTGAGGATATGCCATTTTTAGAAGATGGAACCCCAGTCGATGTAATTTTGAATCCACTGTCTGTAGTTTCAAGAATGAACATTGGGCAAGTTCTAGAGACTCATTTGGGACTAGCAGCGAAAAAATTAGGTTATTACGCAATTTCTCCAGGACTTTCTGGCGCGACTGAAGAAGAAATCAAAGAAGAATTGAAAAAAGCGGGTTTTGATATTTCAGGAAAAATGACCCTTTATGATGGAAGAACCGGAAAACCATTTCCTGAAAAAATTACTGTTGGGTATATTTACATGATGAAGTTAATTCACATGGTTGCTGATAAGGTTCACGCCAGATCAATCGGTCCTTATTCATTAATTACCCAGCAACCCCTTGGTGGAAAAGCCCAATTTGGAGGTCAAAGATTTGGAGAAATGGAGGTTTGGGCTTTGGAAGGTTATGGGGCAGCCTATGCCCTGCAAGAAATGTTAACTTACAAGTCTGACGACGTCCCTGGAAGAGTTGCAGCTTATGAAGCAATTTTGAAAGGCGAGAAAATAAAAGCACCCAACATTCCTGCCTCTTTTTCCCTTTTAGTCTCTGAACTAAAATCTTTGGGTTTGGCAGTCGAAATTAAAGAAAAACCAAAAACAAAAGAAAAAAAATGAGGGTTGAAGATATTCAAGCAATTAGATTAAAATTGGCTTCCCCAGATGAGGTTTTATCTTGGTCTCATGGGGAAGTGACAAAACCAGAGACGATAAACTACAGAACTCAGAGACCTGAGAAAGATGGTCTATTTTGTGAAAAAATTTTTGGGCCCTCAAAAGATTACCAATGCTATTGCGGAAAGTACAAAGGAATAAGGTACAAAGGGTTAATTTGCGATAGATGCGGAGTTGAAATCACAAAGAGTTCTGTCAGAAGAGAGAGGATGGGGCACATAAAATTGGCAGCTCCGGTCGCACACATCTGGTTTTTAAGAGGAGTTCCATCTCGGATTGGAATGGTTTTGAATTTATCAAGAGAGGAAGTGGAGAGAGTTATTTATTTCATTTCTTACATTGTCACTAAGGTTGACGAAGAAAGGAAGAAAAAGATTTTGGAGGAGATTGAAAAAGAATACAGAGAAAAAGTTAACATGCGAAAGGCAACTATGAAAGATAAAGCAGAGTTGAAAAGAGCGTTGGAGCGTTTAAAAGAAGAAAAAGAAAGAGTTAAAAAAGAAGTTTTAGAGATTAAACCATTAAAGGTTTTATCTGAGATTGAATACAGGAATTTATCTTTAAAGTATGGAGAATGTTTTGAGGCAGGAACTGGGGCAGAAACTATTAAAAAGATTTTTGAAAAAATTAATTTAAAAGAAGAAATTAAAAAACTAGAAAAAGAATATGAAAAGGCCAGTCCTCAGACGAAAAAAGCGGTTTTAAGAAGGTTAAGATTTTTTAAGGAGATGGATAGAGCAGGTATTAGACCCGAATGGATGTTTTTGACTGTCTTGCCTGTTCTGCCCCCAGATTTGAGACCCATGGTTCAGTTGGATGGTGGGAGGTATGCTTCTTCAGACCTGAATGATCTTTATCGAAGAGTGATCAACAGAAACAACAGATTGAAGTATTTATTAGAAATTAACGCTCCTGAAGTGATTATCAGAAATGAGAAAAGAATGCTTCAAGAGGCAGTAGATGCTCTTATTGACAATGGAATGAGAAAAGCAGTTACTACCAAGGCAACGACAGGTGGAAAGAGATTGCTGAAATCGCTTGCTGATATGCTGAAGGGGAAACAAGGAAGATTTAGGCAAAATCTCTTAGGAAAAAGAGTTGATTATTCTGGAAGGTCAGTGATTGTAGTCGGGCCTGAGCTGAAAATAGACCAAGTTGGACTTCCAAAGAAAATGGCGTTGGAGATTTTTAGGCCTTTTGTAATTAGAAAATTATTAGAAAAACAATTGGCTTTCAATGTAAAAACAGCCTCTCGATTAATTGAAGACGAAACTGATGAAGTTTGGCAATGTTTAGAAGAGGTAATTAAAGATAAACTTGTTTTACTCAATAGAGCTCCAACTTTACATAGATTATCAATCCAAGCTTATTATCCAGTTTTAATCGAGGGAGAAGCAATTCGAATTCATCCAATGGTGTGTAAAGCTTTCAATGCAGACTTTGACGGTGATCAAATGGCTGTTTTTTTACCACTTTCCGATGAAGCTCAAGAAGAGGCAAGAGAAAGAATGCTTTCTTCTTTGAATCTTTTGAAACCTGCGACTGGCCATCCAATAGTAACTTTGTATCAAGATATCGTTTTAGGTTGTTATTGGTTAACTGACATTTGGGAAAATAGAAAGGGAGAAGGAAAAATTTTTTCTTCTCCAGAGGAAGCAATTTTAGCGTTTGAACTTGGAGAAATCGACCCTAAGGCAAAGATTAAGGTAATAATAAAGGAAAACTTAATTGAGACTTCAGTTGGAAGAATAATTTTCAACGAAGCCTTGCCCAAAGGATTTCCTTTTCAAAATAAACTTATTACTATCAAGGAATTAGAAAAAATTGTTGCTGAAATTTTAGAAAAATACCCAGTAGAAGTTGTAAAAGAAACTTTGGATAAGATTAAGGATTTAGGTTTTGAGTATTCAACCTTAGCGGGAATAACTTGGGGCATGGATGATTTAATTATTCCAGTTGAAAAGGAGAAAATACTTGAGGAAGCTCAAAAAGAAATAGAAAAAATTGAAAAACAATATAGAATGGGACTTTTATCAAAAGAAGAAAAATCAGAAAAATCGATTGAAGTTTGGAATAAAACAAGGGCAGAAATTGAGAAATTGGTTCCTCAAACTTTACCAAAAGAAGGACCAGTTTTTCAAATGGTTAATGCTGGAGCAAGAGGATCTTGGAAACAGCCTGTCCAAATGTGCGGAATGAAAGGATTAGTAATCAATCCAATGGGACAAATTATAGAACTTCCGGTTTTAAGTTGTTATAAAGAAGGATTAAAAGTTTTGGAGTATTTCATTTCAACTCACGGAGCAAGAAAAGGAGCGGTTGATACTGCATTGAGGACTTCATCTGCTGGGTATTTAACAAGAAGATTGGTTGATGTTGCTCATGAGGTAATCGTTACAGAAAAAGATTGTGGAGATAAGAAAGGAATCGAAATTTTAAGAGAAGATGCAGACGAAATTGGTCAAGATTTCTTAATGAAAATTGTCGGAAGAATATGTTTAGAGGACATTAAAGGAATAATTAAAGCAGGAGAAATAATAGATTGGGAAAAAGGAAAAAAGATTGTTGAGATGAAAATTCAAAAAGTAAGAGTGAGGTCTCCTTTAACTTGCAAAACAATAAGAGGTGTCTGTCAAAAATGCTATGGGTGGGATTTGGGGAAAAATAAACTAATTGAACTTGGAGAAGCAGTTGGTGTTGTAGCAGCTCAATCAATCGGAGAACCAGGAACTCAGCTTACTTTGAGAACTTTCCATATGGGAGGAATTGCTGGAGTTGATATTACGATGGGTTTGCCAAGAGCAGAAGAGGTTCTTGAGGCAAGACCGCCAAAAGGGGAGGCAATAATTAGTGAAGTTGATGGTGAGGTTCAAGAAATTACTTCAGACAAAAGAGTGATAATAAAAACGAATTTGAAAAACCCAAAAATAGTAGAATATAAGATACCACCAAAAGCTGCAATCTTAGTGAGAAAAGGACAAAAAGTAAAAAAGGGAGATCAAATTTCAGAAGGAAGCATTGATTTGAAAAAACTTTCAAAATTAGTCAAAAAAGAAGAGGTTTGGAGATATATCATAAAAGAACTTCAGAAGGTTTATGTTTCTCAAGGAGCTCCAATTCATGATAAACATTTTGAAATAATTGTTAGACAAATGTTTTCTCGAGTGAGGGTAAAGGACCCAGGAGATTCTGATTTCTTGCCGGGCCAAATTATTGAAAAGGCAGTTTTCTTTGAGAAAAATAGAGAACTAAAACAAAAAGGAAAAAAACCAATTAGAGCGATACAAGTTTTGCTCGGAATTTCAAAAGTTGCCTTAACCACCGACTCTTTCCTGTCTGCTGCTTCCTTCCAAGAAACAACGAGAGTTTTGATCAGGGCTTCCCTTTCTGCTAAAGAAGATTATCTAAGAGGATTGAAGGAGAATGTAATAATTGGTAAATTAATTCCAGCAGGTACCGGTTTTAGGTATGAAGGAGATGAAAAGGAGAAAAAATAAAAAGAATAAAAAAAATGGAGCAAAGATTTCCTTTTGGTTTCTTAAAAAAATTACTCCCATTTTGAAGAAAATCTTAATCCTCCCCTTTGTTTTCGTTGCCAAATTGCCAGAAAGCATCAAACGATACTTACTGGGGATTTTTTTCTTTTTTCTTTCTCTTTTTTTGATTTTGAGTGAATTTAAAAGAGGTGGAGTTTTGGGAGAAAAATTTCTTTCTTTTTTTGTTTTATTCTTCGGTGATTATACCGCTAAAATATTTTTACCAATTTTTTTCTTTCTTTGTGGGTTGGCTTATTTTTTAAGTCAATATAAAAAGATTTTCCTTCCGATTTTGATTTCTTTTTTGTTAATCAACCTTTCTCTTTCTGTTTTTTTCGAAAGCCTGACGCAAAATGGAGGAATTAGTGGGCAAATTTTAATAAAACCCCTTTTAAAATTCTTTGGTCCTCTTTTAACTAATGTTTTTATTCTTCTCTTAGTTTTTGTTGGAATTTATCTTTTAGCTTTTCTTTTCCGTAAAGAAGACAAATTTGAAATAAAAACATCAATCTTCAAAAGAGTGTTTTCCTTCCCATCTTTTAAAGTAAGAAAAATTGAACCTTCGGCACCAAAACAAGAAAAACAAGAAGTTGTAGATAAAAAGGAAACCGAAGAAAAAATTAAAACTTTTCAACTTGACTATCAAAAGCCACCTCTTGACCTTTTAGAAAAAGACCAAGGAAGTCCGACTGCAGGTGATATTGGGCAGAATATGGCGATTATTAAAAAGACATTGGAAAATTTTGGAATTCAAGTAGAAATGGGGGAGGTTAACATTGGTCCTACAGTAACTCAATATACTTTAAAACCCGCAGATGGAGTGAAACTTTCAAGAATTACTTCTCTTTCAAACGATCTTGCTTTGGCTTTGGCCTCCCATCCAATAAGAATAGAAGCTCCAATTCCTGGAAAATCTTTGGTCGGAATTGAAGTCCCGAATAAAGCGAGGAGTTTAGTAAGATTGAGAAATTTAATAGCAGATCCTCAATTTCAAAACCATCCATCGCCCTTATGTTTTGTTCTAGGAAGAGATGTTTCTGGCGTTCCTGCGTTTACTGATTTAGCAAGAATGCCCCATTTATTAGTAGCAGGCGCCACTGGGAGCGGAAAAACATTATTTCTTAATTCTTTAATTTTATCTTTGGTTTATAGAAATTCTCCAAAAATTTTAAAGTTTATTTTAGTAGACCCAAAGCGAGTCGAATTTCCAATTTACAGTGATCTTCCTCATAACCTAACTGATGTGATTTTCGATGTCCAAAAATCAATTAATGCTTTGCGTTGGTTAGTTGAAGAAATGGAAAGAAGATTTGGCGTTTTATCTCAATTGAAAATAAGAGACATTTTTTCTTACAACAAAATCGCTCTTGAAAAGAAAATTCCGCCAATGCCTTACCTTGTTTTGATTATTGATGAGCTTGCTGATTTAATGATTTCTAGGGGAAGAGATATGGAAGCTGGAATAGTAAGACTTGCCCAAATGGCAAGGGCAGTTGGAATTCATTTAGTTTTAGCAACCCAAAGACCATCTACAGAAGTAATCACTGGGTTGATAAAGGCAAATATTGTGTCAAGAATAACTTTTCAAGTTGCTTCACAGGTTGATTCAAGAACAGTCATTGACACAGCTGGTGCTGAAAAACTTTTGGGTAGGGGAGACATGCTGTTTTTATCACCAGAGAATCCTAAACCAAAAAGATTTCAAGCACCTTATGTTACTGATAAAGAAGTTCAAAGAGTAGTTGAGTATTTAAGTTCAAAATATGAAAAGGAAAGAATTGAAAGTTTAGAAGAAAAACTGTCAGAAGAAACTGGAGGAATTGAAATTTTGGGAAGCAAAGAAGAAATTGAAGATTTTGAAGACCCGCTTTATGAAGAAGCAAAAAAAGTAGTTATTGAAGCAAGAAAAGCATCTGCTTCACTTTTGCAACGAAAGCTAAAAATTGGATATGCTAGGGCTGCGAGGTTGTTGGATATTTTAGAAAAAAGAGGAATTGTTGGTCCTGCCCATGGTTCGAAACCAAGAGAAGTTTACATCAAAGAAGACGAAGAATGGAAAAAAGTCTAACTCAAAGGTTAAAGATTGTAAATTATAAGTTTAAAGTGATAAAATAAAACAATGCCAAAAAAGGAAAAAATCAAAAAGGAAAATTTAAAAGAGGCGATAGAAGAGATAAAACAAAGGTTTGGGGAGGGGGCAATAATGAAATTGAAAGAAATAAAACCTGCAAGCGTTGATGTTATTTCGACAGGCTGCGTTTCTTTGGATTTAGCCTTGGGGGTTGGAGGATTGCCAAGAGGAAGAGTAGTTGAAATTTATGGCCCCGAATCTAGTGGAAAAACAACATTAGCATTACACGTAATTGCTGAAGCTCAAAAGAGAGGTGGGGTAGGAGCGTTTGTTGATGCCGAACATGCGCTAGATCCTGAATACGCAAAAAGAATTGGAGTTAATGTTGAAGATCTCTTAATTTCACAACCTGAATCTGGGGAAGAAGCGTTGGAAATTGTTAAAACTCTCGTTGAGTCTGGTGAAGTTGACGTAATTGTAGTAGATTCAGTTGCAGCTTTAGTTCCAAAAGCAGAAATTGCAGGAGAGATGGGTGCATTTGAGATAGGATTACAGGCAAGGCTGATGAGCCAAGCCTTGAGGGTTCTTTCAAGCTCCATTGCGAAAACAAAATCAATCGTTATTTTTTTAAATCAAACAAGAATGAAAATTGGTACTTATGGGAAGCCTGAAACCACTCCAGGAGGTTTAGCTTTAAAATTTTATGCTTCGGTGAGGATAGAGCTAAAAAGGACCGCCCAGATTAAAAAAGGAGACGAAATCATCGGAAATAAAATTTTAGCAAAGGTTGTTAAAAATAAAGTCGCTGCCCCTTTTAAAACCGCAGAGTTTAATATTTATTACAACGAAGGAATTTCAAAAGAGGCAGATTTGATAAACACTGGTTTAAAATACGGAGTGATCAAAAAATCAGGAAGTTGGTTAGAATTTGAGAATAAAAAATTGGGACAGGGGCTTGAACAATCTAAAGAATTTTTAAAACAAAATCAAGATTTAGCAGAAGCAATAAAAACGAAAATCTTTGAGGCCTATTCTAAATAAGGCAAAAGTCCAAGATACCTTGCTCTTTTTATTGCTCTCGCTAACTTTCTTTGATGAAAAGCGCAAACTCCAGTTTTTTTCTTTGGTTTTATTTTCCCCGAAGCAGAAAGATACCTCTTTAAAAGTTGAGTGTTCTTAAAATCAATTTCGGTTAGATTTCTTTGGCAAAAGTAGCAAGACATGATTAAAAAGGAATATCTTCAATATTAATTTCTTCTTCCTCCACAATCGGGATTTCTTCTTTTTCTTCTTCGATCGGCGGCAATGTTTCTTTTGGAGCTTTGGGTCCCAATTGCATTCTTTCTGCAATTATTTCAGTTCTCGATCTTTTACTTCCAGATTCATCTTCCCAATTTCTTGTCCTTAACCTCCCCTCAATAAAAACCAAAGACCCTTTTTTCAAATACTGAGAGGCAATTTCTGCCAACCTTCCAAAAAAGATAACGTTGTGAAATTCAGTTTCTTGTTTTTTGTTTCCATCTTTGTCAGTATAAAACCTATCCGTCGCTATTGAGATTTGGCAAAGATTTTTTCCAGATGGCAAAGTTTTTGTTTCAGGATTTCTAGTCAATCTTCCAATTAAGAAGACTTTATTCAGGTTCATTCTTTCAGAATTTCCTCAATTTTCTTTTCAATTTCTTTTAGTTCGACCTTTTCTGGTTTTTTCGATTTTCTTTCGATTTTAATTTTCTTTGGTGCTTTTTCAGAAACTATTAGATACCTTAAAATTTTTTCCTCTCCTTTTAGTTTTTTCTCTACATCTTTTATTTTTTGCGGTTCAAGATAGAAATAAATTGCTCCCAAGAAGGCCTCGGTTTTTTTCTTAATTGGATAAAATAGCATTCTCTTTAACGGCTCTTCGACTTTATCCAAAACACCTTCTTTTTTGAAAAAAGAAATCAAATCCTTTTGAATTTTTTCAATTTCTTCTTTTTTTAATTCTGGGGAAAGCAAATAGGCTAATTGATAGTATTTTATTTTCATATTTTGAATTCGATTATATCTCCGTCTTTGACCTTGTAATCTTTACCTACAATTTTTAAAAATCCCATTTCTTTTGCTTTCTGCCAAGACTCCACTTTTATAAAGTCACTGAAATTTATCACTTCCGCTTTGATAAATTTTTCTTTGAAATCTGAATGAACCACCCCACCAGCATCCGGTGCCAAAGATCCTTCTTTTATCGTCCAAGCTCTTGTTTCTTCCCCGCCAGCTATTGTATAGAAAGTAATCAAGTTTAAAATTTTGTAACAATTTTCTATTAATTCTTCAATTCTTGATTCGATTCCTAACTCTTTTCTTTCCTCTTTCGTAAATTCCAGCATTTCTTTTTCTTCTTTTAAATTCATTTTGAGGTGGGGAAATTTGATTTCTCCAAAATTTGTCCTTCCATTAATATTGACAACCGAAAAATATGGCTTTTGAGTTAAAAACTGATATTCTTTAATTTTTTCTTGTTCTTCCTCGTTAAGGTCAATTTCACTAATCATTTTTCCTTCTGAAATTTTTTCTTTGATTTTTTCTAAAATTCTCAATTTTTTTTGCTCTTTTTTCCTCTCAGCTTTTTGAATTGCTTTCTCAATTGTTTCTAAATCTTTCATTAAAAGTTCAATTTTCAATATTTCAAATTCTTTTTGAGGATTGATTTCTCCTAAAACATTTTCGACCTCAGGATTTTCAAATGCTCTCAAAACAAAAAGTATAGAGTCACAATTTCGAATATGCGATAAAAACTGATTTCCTAAACCTTCACCTTTGTGAGCTCCTTTTACTAATCCTGCAATATCGATAAACTCAATTGTTGTTGGTGTTACCTTTTCTGGTTTTACCAATTTTGCAATCTTTTCTAATCTTGCATCCGGAACTCTCACTTGGCCAATGTTTGGTTTAATTGTTGTGAAAGGTCTTGGCGAAATTTCTACTTCCCTTTTTGTTAATACCTTAAAAAGAGTCGACTTTCCGACATTTGGTAATCCTACAATTCCTACAGAAAAAGACATAATTTTATTTTATAGTTTGATATAATCTTGCAAAAATATTTCTCTTCGGCTTTTCAAAAATTGATCGAAATTTATTTCCATTATTTCAATATCAACAATTTCTCTCTTCTCGCTATAATCATTACAGCATTTCCCTTATTGAAAGAATTTTGGAATTTTTGTCGTACTTTATTATTGGTTTCATTTTATGGAATTTTCCTCAAGATAATCAAAAGAAGACGATCTTTACCAATTTTTCGAGAATTTCCTTTTTTCTCAATCTTTCAAGAGCATGCTTAGTAAAAACTATTTTTACCATACTAAATTTGCGATTAAATTTCAAGCCCCATTTTTTCCCTTACTTCTTTCATTGTTAACTTTGCAACCTTTTCTGCTTTTTCTGCTCCTTTTTTTAAAATTTCCTTTAAATAAACCTCTCTCTTTTCCAATTCTTTTTTCTTTTTTCTGAAAACTTCCAATTTTTTAATCAAAAGCTTTGTCAAATCTCTTTTAAATTGCTCGTACCCTTTCCCCTTATATTTTTCTTCCAACTCCTTAATGCTCTTTTCGCTGAAAATAGAATAGATTTTCAAGAGGTTTGAAATTCCTGGTTTTTTTACTGGATCGTACTTTATCTCTTTTCCCAAGTCGGTTACCGCTCTCATTATTTTCTTTTCAATTTCCTCTGGTTCATCAAAAAGCAAAATACAACCTTTAGGATCGTCAGTCTTTGACATTTTCTTTTTTGGATTTTGTAAAGACATTATCTTTTCTCCCTCAGACAATAAAACTTTTGGTTCTTTAAAGACCACTCCAAACATTTTATTAAATCTCCTTGCGATTTCTCTAGTTAGTTCAACATGTTGAATCTGATCTTTTCCTACGGGTACTAAATCAGTTTTGTAAAGTAAGATATCAGAAGCCATCAATAGTGGATAATTTAAAAGTCCAGCGTTGACATATTCGGGATGCTTCTTTGCCTTTTCTTTAAATTGAGTCATTCTTTTTAATTCTCCGAGCGGAGTAATGGTTCCCAAGATCCAAGCTAATTCTATGTGTTCTTTAACATGAGATTGGACGAAAATTGTACATTTTTTTGGGTTCAATCCTGCTGCTAAATAGACAATCAAAGTATCTAGAATGTTTTTTTCCATTTTTTCTGGCTCAAAGGGTGTAGTAATCGCATGATAATCCATAATTCCAAAAAAGCATTCATGCAAATCTTGAAGCTTTATCCATTGATAAACCGATCCCAAATAATTTCCAATATGCAATTCTCCTGTTGGCCTGATTCCGCTAAATACCCTCATTTTATACTTCTATTACTACTGGTAAGACCATTGGCCTTCTTTGGGTTTTGGCGAAGAGAAACTCACCAATTTTTTCTTTGATTTCACTTTTAACATAGGCCCAATTTACAACTCTCCCAGACCCTGTTGCCGAATGAACAATTGCAATTACTTTCTTTCTTACCTCTCTTAATAAATCTTTTGATTCTCTCAAATAAACAAATCCTCTTGAAATTATATCAGGAGAAGTTTTAACCTTTCCAGTTTGTCTATCGACAACCGCGATAACTACGAATATTCCATCTTTCGCTAGCATTTTTCTATCTCTCAAAACTACCTCTCCAACATCACCGATTCCTAATCCATCAACCATTACATAATTTGCAGGCACTTTTTTCTTTTCCATCCAGGCTTTCTTTTTTGTCAGATTAATAATATCACCGTTTTCAGCTACGATTATTCTTTCTTCCTTCATTCCCAGAGATTTTGCGATTTTTGAGTGTTCAACAAGCATTGAATACTGTCCATGAATAGGCATAAAAAATTTTGGCTTCATTATTTTTATCATTTTTTTTAATTCTTCTTTCTTTGCATGACCTCCAGCATGAATGTCCATCATTTTGTAATGGAAGACTTCAGCCCCTTGTTTCAAAATTTCATCTTTCATTATTTGAACAGTTCTTTCGTTTCCAGGGATTACTGAGGAAGAGAAAATTACCGTGTCTCCTTTTTTTAATTTAATAAACGGATGTTCTTTTGTTGCAACCCTCATTAAAACTGCTTCAGCTTCTCCCTGGGCTCCAGTGCACAAAATTGTAATTTTTTGATCTGGAAGGTTTGCTATTTGCTTTGTTAAAATAAAAGTTTTTGGATCTGCTCTAACATAGCCCAAACGCTTTGCAATTTCAACATTAGTTCTCATTGAATAACCTTCAATTGCAACTTTTCTTCCGTATTTTTCAGAAATTGAAATTATTTGCTGAATTCTGTTTATCAAAGAAGCGAAAGTTGCTGCAATTACTCTTCCCTTCGCATTCTTTATTATTTCTTCTAAATTCTTTGAAATTTCAGATTCTGAAAGGGAATGCCCTTCTTCTTCAGCATCAGTAGAATCTGACATTAAAAGGAAGATTTTTCTTTTGGCAATTTCTCTTAATCTCTTAAAATCGGTTGGATTGTCGTTCACCGGATTTTTATCAAATTTAAAATCTGAAGTGTGAAAAATATTCCCTAAAGGAGTTCCAATGAAAAGGCCGAAATTATCGGGAATGTTGTGATTCATTTTTACAAATTCAACTGAAAATGGCCCGATTTTTATTCTTGATCGATCGTAGACTTCTTTTATTTGTAATTTTGGTTGATCTGGGAAATCTTCTTGTCTTTTCAGAATTATTCCCCTCGTTAAGGGAGAAGCAAAGAAAACTAATTCGGGTCTCCATAATTTTGGCATCAGATAAGGGACTGCTCCGATATGATCGTAGTGTCCGTGAGTAAAAATAACCCCCAAAATTTTATCTTTTTTATCTTTTAAGTATTCAACATTTGGAATTATATAATCTACTCCTGGCATATCCTCTTCTGGCAACCTAAACCCCATATCCAAAATCAAAATCTCCCCTTTCCATTCAAGGAGCATCATATTTCTACCAACTTCTCCAAGTCCTCCGAGAGGGATTATTTTGAGAAAATTTCTTTTCATTGTGCGGACGGTGGGATTTGCACCCACAAGGGAAAAATCCCAGTGGTTCCTGAAACCACCGCGTCTTCTAATTTCCGCCACGTCCGCATCGCTCGCCTCCCCAGCGCTATCGCGCTGGCGCCCCGCCGTGAAATTTTTCACGCGGGGCTTCGGCTCGTTCTCCATAGGGGAGACACCTTGGGTTTCTCCCCTCCATGGCGCTGCGCCATTACGCAGAGCGTAATCGGCTCGCTGTCACCTCTCTTCCTTTTAGAGGGTCAATTTTCAATTTACAACTTTCGATTTACAAGTCTTTAGGTTCCCCCTCGATTGTCGCTCGTCATTCCGTAAAACGAAATTGACTCGCTGTCACCCCTTCCTATTAGAAGACAATCTTCAATTTCTAACCAGACAACTAGAGAACCAGTCAGAAAACTAGATTACTCTTTTTCTCGCCAAAAACAAAAAGCTTTTCATCCATTTTTGTAAATCTCCACATTCTAACCACTTTCCAGAAACCTCAAGTCCCAGAATTTCTTTGCCTTCCTCAATCATTTTCTTTAAGGCATTTGCTAAGATTAGTTCTCCTTTAAAAAGAGGGGTTTTCTTTAAAAATTTGAAAATTTCAGGTGTTAAAAGATAATTTCCAACCAATGCAAAAGAAGAAGGAGGATTTTCTTTTGGTTTTTCAACGATATCTAAAACTTTATAAATTTTTCCTTTTATTCTCTTTACCTTTGGCACTCCATAGGCAGAAAGGGCTTTCTTTGGCATTCGATAAAGGCAAAGAATCGGTTTTTTATATTTTTTATAAGCCTCGACTAATTGCAAAGGAAAAGACTTTTTTCCAAAAGAAAGGTCATCGCCAAAAAGAACTAAAAACGGATCTTTTTTAATAAATTTTTCTGCTTTCAAAATTGCATCTCCATCTCCCTTCGGTTCTTTTTGAAGTACCACTTTCCACTTTATTTTGGGGATACTTTTTAAAATCGAAATCGCCTCTTCTTTTTTTCTTTTTTTTAAAATTCTTATTAGTTCTGTTCTTTCTCTCCCAAAATACTCAGTGATATATTTTTTAAAAATTTCTTTCTTTTCTGGGGAAATTACAAAGATAAATTCTTTTACACCCGCTTCCAGTGCTTCTTCGACAATGTAATGAATTACTGGTTTTGAATCTAGAGGTAAAAATTCTTTCGGTACAGTTTTTGAAAGAGGTAAAAATCTTGTTCCAAGACCAGCAATAGGTAAGATTGCTTTTTTAACCATGAAGAAACTTTAGATTCTTTGGCATTTCCTTTGAGGGTTTTTTCTGCCTTAACTTTGGGATTTTTTTGTAATTTTTATTTTTAACCCAGCCGTTGATTGTATAATAATAGCAAAATCCTCCCATTTTTTCAATACTTAAATAGTCTGATTGACAGTCTTTAGAAACCCAATTTGCAATTTTTAAAGTTTTTTTAGAGTGATTTATAATTGTATGACCGTAGTTTGGAGGAATTTTTACGTAATCTCCTCTTTTCGCTTTTACAAAATAAGCATCGCTTAAATCTTTTTTCTGCATTAAGAAAATTCCTTCTCCCGCTAAGACTTTGTAAAGTTCTCCGAAGTTTCCAATGTGATAATGCCCTTTAGTTTTCACAAATTCTTTTCCCAAAAGATTCGGCGGAATGACAGTAATATCATATCTTACGCTGTCTTCTTCTTTTATTCCTCGAAAAATATAATAAAGCGGAATGTTTTTTGATTTTTTATACCATTCTTTGTCGTAGATTACTTTTTTTAATTCATCCAAATATCTTATTTGAGGCTTTATTTTTTTTATTTCCATACTCTTTTTTCCATTATATACCAATTTTGAAAATATAAAAATCTTTCTGAAGGAAGACTTATGAAATATGACTTTTTCCCTTTAACTTTTTGCGAAACCGCATAAAGATAATCTGGATTGTATAAGAATATTGCAGGATAATCTTCCATTAGAATTTTTTCAATCTTTTCAAGTTTTTCTTTTCTTTTTTCCTCATCAAACTCTTGCCTTTGTTCTTCTAAAACTTTATCGAGGTTTTTATTTTGATAATTTGATAAGTTTAGACCATTTTCACCAATTTGGGTAGAATGCCAAAATGGAAAGAAGTCTGGTATTTTTCCTAGAATTTGACCAAATAAAAGCGCGTCATAATCTTTTTTAGTAATAACTTCCCTTTTTAGATCTTCAATCTTGTAGGTTTTAATTTCAACCTCAAACCCTGCTTTTTCCCATTGATTTTTTAGAATTTGAGCAGTTTTTTGCAAAATCGGATCCTCACCAGTTACTAAAGAAAATTTTAAAAATTTTTTTTCTTCCTTTTTTTCAAAACAGATTTGGTTTAATTTTTCTCTTGTTTTTTTCTTCACTTCTCCAGTTCCTTTTTTAAGCCCTATTGGTTCTAAAATTTCTTCTTTGTATTTCTCTTGAAATTTTATTACTGCTTCTTTAGTTTTATTCCCAAAATATCCAGTAATTTCTCCCTCTGGATAGATTTCAGGGTCTTTCGATAAACATCTTTGCAACTCTTCAACTTCCTTTCCTTTAGCTCCTAAAGCAAGATCGTTTTTGAACTGAAATGATGGTTCCTTTATTATTACTTTTTCTAAAGTTCCATTTTCATCTAAATCTTTGTATCCTGCCTTCTCTAGAATTTCTTTTGCTTTTTCTACATCAAAGGTTATCTTTTTTTCTTCTTTTTGCTCTAAAAATTCTGGTAAGACCGGAGAATTTATAATTTCTCCTTTGTTTAAAACCACCTTTCTTAAAATTTCCTTTTTGTCAGTGGCAAGGGTTAAAGCTTCTCTTACTTCTTTTTCTGAAAATATTTCTTTTTCTAAGTTTAAAAAAACACCAAAATACCTTGGCAGTTTGTAGCTCAAAACTTCAAACCCTGGAATATCTTCATATTCTTTTAAAGAAAAAGCATCAATTTCTTTTTTGGCCACCGCTTCTAATAATTTTTCTTCATTATCGAAAAATTTAAAAATGACGCTTTGGATATAAGGCTTTTTCCCAAAATAGTGTTCGTTTTTTTCTAATTCTACCAAAATGATTTTTCCCTCTTTATCTCTTTCAATTCTTTTTAATCGATAAGGACCAGAACTAACTGGTTTTAGGTTAAATACAGAAAGAGAAAAATTTGCAGGAGGAACATTTTCGAAAAGATGTTTTGGGATGGGTTTTAAAGTTAGATTTTCGAGAAAAACATAAGAGGGATTTTTCAATACGAATTTAAGAGAATTTTCAGAAATTTTTTCAACATCGACACCAAGCCAGGCAGTTCTTAAAGGACTTTTGACTTCCGGATTTTGAATAGCCTTTACTGTGAAAATTATATCGTCAGAGGTAATTTTATGACCATCGTCCCAAAAAACATTTTCTTTTAACGTAATTTCAAAAACTTTCCCTTCTTCTAAAATTTTGTAATTCTCAAGCAAATCAGGTACTAAATTTTTTCCCTCAAATTTCATTAATCCAGAAAAGAGCAAATTAGTAATTGAGTCATCGACATCGGAAGCGATTGAATAAATTGGATTTAGATAATTCGGGAAGCCAACCATTCCTTCAATAAAAATACCCCCTTCTTTTGGTTGAAGTTGAGTATGTTTGAGATAAAAATTGAGGGCTAAAAAAGAAAAAGAGAGAAAAAAACAAAACAAAAAAAGAAAAAAGAAAACCTTTTCTACTTTTGATTGCGATTTCAAGAAAAACTCTAGTCCAGAGAGAGTGAAAACTTTCCGTAGCGCTAAAAGAAAGTTTTTAAAACTCATGTACTACTAAGTTTAAAATTGCTAAAATTACGAAGCAGAAGGCAAAAAAGATTGCCAGATAAAACAAAATTTTTTCGATACCTCTTCTTTTGAAATATGGCCCAGAATACCTTCTAGTAGGTTGAAGTAAAATAAATACAATTAAAAGGATTGATACTATGATTTGTAAAATTTGGATTATTTCCTTCATAAACTAAAAAAGAAGTTTAAAACCCAAACGAGTAAAGTAGTGAAGAATAACGCAGCCATTCCAGTTATTTCAAGTTCTGGGAAAATTATATCTAAGAAAAAAAGAATCCCCATATTAATTATTAAAGAAAAAAACCCAAAGGTCAAGACTCTTAATGGTAGGGTTATCAAATTCAAAATTGGTTTAACAAAAACATTAATCAACCCCAAAGTTGTGCCGATCAGAACTAAAATTTGCCATTCTTGAGTAAGTTTTATTCCAAAATAAACACTTTTTTCAGGAATCAGAGTTAAACTAACACCCGGGACGATTTTACTTGCTAGGAAAATTGCTAGAGTTGAAGCTAAAATTTGCCAAATTAATTTTTTCATTTTTTCTATTCTACCAAGATTGTTGCAAAATTTGAATCAAATTTTTGGTATTAATTCCTTTTCTCTTAATTTTTTGTGGTAAGAAATAGCAAAGCGATGAGCTTCATTATCTAAATTTAAAATTAAACTAAAAATTTCTTTTGGTAAATTTTTCAAGTAAATTGGTTCTTTTTCTCCCTCAACAAACAGCTTATTTTCTTTTTTGGCTAAACTTATAACTTTTATACTATTGATTTTTGGCTTTTGATTCTTGATTTTAACTGCAGCATTTAGTTGTGCCTTCCCACCGTCGATTAAAATCAAATCTGGAAATTCCCATTCTTTATGTTTAAACCTCCTTTCTAAAATTTCTTTTATCATATCAACGTCGCTTGGCTTTTTTGTGAATTTTATTTTGAACCTTCGGTAAAAATTTTTTTCTGGAACTCCATTGATAAAAGTTATCATCGATCCTACAGCAAAATTTCCATGAATTTGAGAAACGTCAAAGGCTTCAATCCTTGAGATCCTTTCTACTTTTAAAATCTCTTTCAATTTTTCTTCAATTTCCTTCCAAGGAATTTCAATTTTTATTTCTCTCTCTAAAATTTTTGAGTGTTCCAAAACTTTCTCTAGTGCCAAAATCTGGTCTCTAATTTTTGCTGCTTCTTCAAAATTTTCTTTTTTTGCGGATTCTCTCATTTCTTTTTTCAATTTCTTCAAAACCTCTTTTTTCTTTCCCTGAATTATTTTAAAAACATTTTCAGCATTCCTTTGACATTCTTTTTTTATTTTTTCTTTTAGCCCAATTTCTTTTGCTGATTTTGTTTTTAAAATGCAGGGAGCAGGACATCTTTCCAAATGGTACCAAAGGCAAGGACTGTTTGGTAAAGTTCGACAAGATCTAAAAGGAAAAACCTTCCTCAAATTTTTTAAAGTTTCTTTCAATGCTTTTCCGTTGACAAATGGTCCGACATATTCAGTTTTGACTTTTGACTTTTGACTTTTGACTTTTTTCTGGTGAGTCCAGAAAATTTGAGGAAAATCTTCGATTGTTTTCCCAACAAAAAAATAATTTTTCGAATCTCTCCAAATTACATTAAATTTTGGCTGCAATTTTTTGATTAGTTCTGCTTCCAAAATCAAAGCCTCAATTTCAGAATTAGTTTTTATGTACCCAATCTTTTCGACTTTATCCAAAAACAAATAATCTTTGTAACTGGGCTGTTGAAAATGATTTTTAACTCTCTCTCTTAAATTTACTGCCTTTCCAACGTAAAGGATTTCATTTTTATTTTTGAAGCAATAAACCCCAGGAAATTTTGGCAATTGAGAAATTCTTTTTTTCGAAACGAATTTAAACTTTTCCATAAAAGTAATTTTAGCAAATTATTCTTGATTTTTCTCAAAAATTTGATTAAAATAGAGGTTATGCCCGAAGAGTTCATTAAAGTTAGGGGAGCGAGAGTTCACAATTTAAAGAATATCAACGTTGACATCCCAAAGAATAAACTCGTGGTAATTACCGGAGTTTCAGGATCTGGAAAGTCCTCTTTGGCTTTCGACACTCTTTATGCAGAAGGGCAAAGAAGATATGTTGAGAGTCTATCTGCTTATGCAAGGCAATTTTTGGGTGTAATGGACAAACCAGACGTTGATAAAATCGAAGGAATTTCTCCTGCAATTTCAATAGATCAAAGAAAAGCAGGGAAAAATCCAAGATCGACTGTTGGAACAATGACTGAAATCTATGATTATTTGAGATTGTTATTTGCAAGAGTTGGAACACCCTATTGTCCAAAATGCGGAAAGGAAATTTCAAGACAAACAATAGATCAAATAACAGAGCAAATTTTAAAACTAAAAAAAGGAACTGAGATTTTGATTTTAGGGCCAGTAGTCAGAGGGAGAAAAGGAGAGTATCGGGGAACTTTAGAAGAAATTCAAAGAATGGGGTTTTTGAGAGTAAGGATTGATGGGATAGTTTATTCTCTTGAGGAGGCTTTAGAGAAAAAATTGGAAAGGTACAAAAGACACGATATCGAAGTCATTGTTGATAGACTGATAGTCGATGAAGATTTAGAGAGAATGAGATTAGTCGATTCTCTAGAAACTGCGTTGAAAATTGGAAAAGGAGTAGTTATTGTAAATTGCAAATTTCAAGCCCCAAAATCCAAAACTGAAGATTTAATTTTTTCTGAATTATTTTCTTGTCCAAATTGTCAAATTTCTTTGCCAGAGATTGAGCCGAGATTATTTTCTTTTAATTCACCTTATGGGGCTTGCAGATTTTGTCAGGGTTTAGGTTCAAAATTGGTTATCGATCCAGAATTGGTTATTCCAAACAAAAATTTGTCTATCGCAGAGGGAGCAATCTTCCCTTGGGCTCATGCTTCACATAAAGTTGGGAGACAAAGATTTTTTTGGTACATGTTAGAGGATTTGGCGCAGAGACATGGGATTGATCTTTACAAACCAGTTAAAGAGCTACCAAAAGAGAAGATCGATTTGATCTTGTACGGAGATGGAATCTTTGAAGGAGTAATTCCCTGGTTAGAAAGAAGGTACAGGGAAACTGATTCAGAATACACAAGAGAAGAGATTGAGCAATACATGGTAGAGAAAACTTGTGAGGCTTGCAAAGGAAAAAGATTGAGGCCAGAAGCCCTCTCTGTAAAAATTGCTGGAAAATCAATAGACCAAATTTGCGAAATTGAAATTTCAAAACTAAGAGAATTTTTTGAAAATTTAGAATTTAAAGACGAAGCAAAAGAAAAGATCGCAAGGCCAATTGTCAAAGAAATTTTAAACAGGATTCAGTTTTTGATCGATGTTGGTTTGGATTATTTAACTTTAGAAAGAAGAGCAGACACTTTAGCAGGAGGAGAAGAGCAAAGAATAAGGTTGGCAACCCAAATTGGATCAAAGTTAACTGGAGTTTTATACATTTTAGATGAGCCCTCGGTGGGATTACATCCAAGGGATCAGACAAGGTTGATTAAAACTTTAAAAAAGTTGAAAGATCTTGGAAACACAGTAATAGTTTGTGAACACGATCCTCAAACAATTTTGTCAGCAGATTGGGTAATTGATTTGGGGCCTGGAGCAGGAAAAAAAGGGGGGAAGATTGTCTTTCAAGGAACACCAAAACAACTTTTAAAAGCTCGTACTTTAACTGGAGATTATCTATCCGGAAGGAAAAAAGTTGAAATAAAAATTCCAAGTGCGCAATACGCAATACAAAATACGAAATATCTCATAATCAAAGGAGCAAGAGAACACAATTTAAAAAACATTGACGTTAAAATTCCTCTTGGAAAATTTGTCTGCATCACTGGAGTTTCAGGTTCTGGAAAAAGTTCTTTAGTTAATGACATTTTAGCGAAAGCATTAATGAAAAAATTTTATCATTCAAGAGAAGAGCCAGGAGATCATGATGAAATTTTAGGAACTGAGAATTTAGATAAAGTAGTAATCGTAGATCAATCTCCAATCGGAAGAACTCCAAGGTCAAATCCTGCAACATACACTGGAGCTTTTTCTTTTATCCGACAGCTTTTTGCTCAAACAAAAGAGGCAAAAATTAGAGGATATAAACCTGGTAGATTTTCTTTCAATGTAAAAGGGGGAAGATGCGAAAATTGTCAGGGACAAGGGCAAATTAAAGTTGAAATGTATTTTTTACCAGATGTTTTCGTTCAATGTCCTGAGTGTAAAGGAAAAAGATTCAATAAAGAAACTTTGGAAGTGAAATACAAAGGGAAAAGTATTGCCGAAGTTTTAGAGATGACAGTTGAAGAAGCAATGGAATTTTTCAAAAATTTCCCCCCTCTTTACCGAAAATTAAAAACTCTTTATGATGTTGGTCTAGGTTACATTGAACTTGGTCAACCTGCTCCTTCTTTATCAGGAGGCGAGGCTCAAAGGATAAAATTGGCAGCAGAGCTTTCGAAAAAAGCAACTGATAAAACCCTTTACATTTTAGACGAACCGACCACTGGTTTACACTTGGATGACATTAAAAAGTTAATTTACGTTTTAAAAAAACTTGTTGAAAAAGGAAACACTGTTTTAATAATAGAACACAACCTTTCAGTGATTAAGAATGCAGATTGGATAATAGATCTGGGGCCAGAAGGAGGCGAAAAAGGAGGCTATATTCTTGCAGAAGGCACACCAGAAGAAATAGCAAGAAATAAAAATTCTTATACTGGAAAATATTTAAGAGAAATTTTAGCAGGAAAAGTTCTTTAAAGTCTTGACAATATTTTTCTCTTTCTTAAATTTAAAATATATAATTATCACTCAAAGGTCGAGATTGATAATTTTAGACGAAAAATGGCAAAGAAAATCAACATAAAACCCTTAGCAGACTACGTTTTGATAGAACCGATCAAAGAGGAAGAAAAGACAAAGGCAGGAATTTTGCTCCCAGAAAGCGCCGAAAAGGAAAAACCAGAAAAAGGAAAAGTGATTGCTGTCGGCCCTGGAAGAAGGGATGAAAAGGGAAATTTAATTCCAGTTTCTGTTAAAGTTGGGCAAACCGTTTTGTTTAAAAAATATGGCCCGGATGAGATAAAGGTCGATGACAAAGAATATTTAATTTGTAAAGAAGAGGATATTTTAGCAATTATTGAGGAATAACATGGCAGCAAAACAAATTTTGTTCAAAGAATTAGGAAGAAGAAAGTTGCTCTCTGGGATGAAAAAAGCTTTCGAAGCGATAAAGGTAACTTTAGGTCCAAAAGCAAGACTTGTTGTTTTGGACAAAGGTTTTGGAGCTCCTGAGATTTCAGATGATGGAGTTTCGATCGTAAAGGAAATTGAGTTGAAAGATAAAGTTGAGAATTTGGGGGTCGAGATTTTAAAAGAAGTTGCAGAAAAAACTTCAGACAAAGCTGGAGATGGAACTACCACCGCGATGGTTTTAACTTATGCAATTGCTTCTGAAGGAATAAAGAATGTTACTGCTGGTGCTCATCCCTTGGCAATGAAAAGAGGACTTCAAAAAGGTTTAGAAGCTGTTATCGAAGAATTGAAAAGACTGTCAAAACCAATTTCAAAGAAAGAAGAAATAGCTCAAGTTGCAACGATTGCTGCTTTAGATTCAGAAATCGGTCAAATAATTGCAGATACCATTTCTGAAGTTGGAAAAGATGGAGTAATTACTGTTGAAGAGTCAAAAAAATTTGGAATAGAAAGAGAAGTTGTGAAAGGACTTCAGTTTGACAGAGGTTATGTTTCACCTTATATGATCACTGATCCTGAAAGAATGGAAGCAGTTTTGGAAGACCCTTATATTTTGGTAACAGACAAGAAAATTTCTGCCCTGACTGAAATTTTGCCAGTAATGGAAAAAGTTGCTCAAACTGGAAAGAAAAATTTATTGATTATCGCAGACGAAGTTGAGGGAGACGCTTTGGCAACTTTGGTTGTTAACAAACTGAGAGGGGTTTTCAACGGAATTGCAGTCAAAGCCCCTGGTTTTGGAGACAGAAAAAAGGAAATGCTCCAAGACATTGCAATAGTTACTGGAGCTCAAGTGATTTCTGAAGAGTTGGGTTTTAAACTTGAAAATATAAAATTGGAGCAACTTGGAAGGGCAAGAAAAGTAGTTGTTGAAAAAGAGAAAACTACAATCATCGAAGGGAAAGGAAAGAAAGAAGATATTGAAGCAAGGATAAAACAAATCAGAGAAGAGATAAAGAAAACTGAATCTGAGTTTGATAGAGAAAAATTACAAGAAAGACTGGCCAAATTAGCAGGAGGAGTGGCAGTAATCAAAGTTGGGGCAGCTACTGAAATTGAACAAAAAGCAAAGCAAAGAAAAACAGAGAATGCCTTGAATGCAACTAAAGCAGCAATCGAAGAAGGGATTTTGCCAGGAGGAGGAACAGGATTGTTAAGAGCCCAAAAAACCTTGGAAAAACTAGAAAAGGAATTAGAAGGAGATGAAAAAACCGGAGTTTTGATTTTGAAAAAAGCTTTAGAATTTCCAGTGAGACAAATTGCTGAAAACGCAGGTTGGGATGGAGGAGTGGTGGTGAACGAGATTAAAAAGAAAGAGGGAAATTATGGATTCAATGCCCAAACTCAAAAATTTGAAGATTTGGTTGAAGCTGGAGTTATCGATGCGACAAAGGTTGTTAGGACTTCTTTGGAAAATGCTGTTTCTGCAGCTTCGATGCTTTTGACCACTGAAGCAGTAGTCGCTGAAGAGCCAGAAAAAGAAAAGAAAGAAACCACAGAAATTCCAGAGGAATACTGAACTGGTTTTCTGGTTTGCTAGTTGTCTAGTTTGCTGGTTTTCTAGTTAGCTGGGTTTTTTGGCGAAGTCGCTCTCCTTGTGGCGACTTTGATTTTTTTGTATAATCTCTTAATGGCTTTGGGAACAATAATTTTGTTTTTAATATTGCTAGTTGGGGGTTGGATTGTTATCTCTTATAATCGTTTGGTTACTTTGAGAAACAGAACAAAAGAGGCCTGGGCAGATATTGATGTTCAATTGAAGAGAAGGTACGATTTGATCCCAAATTTAGTAGAAACAGTCAAGGGTTATGCTACCCATGAGAAGGAAGTTTTTGAAAAAGTAACAGAAGCAAGAGCTAGAGCGATTTTAGCTGAAAAGGAGGGGGATGTGAAGAAAATTACTGAAGCTGAAAATTTTTTGTCTTCGACTTTAAAAACTCTTTTTGCACTTGTCGAAAACTATCCTGATTTGAAAGCTTCTCAAAACTTTTTGGAATTGCAAAGAGAGCTAAGGGATACTGAAGACAAAATAATGTACGCTAGAAGATTTTACAATTCGAACGTGAGAGATTTAAACACTGCCATAGAAAGCTTTCCAACAAACATCATTGCTTCAATTTTCAAATTCAAGAAAATGGATTTATTTGAAATTTCTAGGCCAGAGGAAAAAGAAGCGCCACCAGTCAAGTTTTAATTATGGCAACTTTATACACTCAGGCTGAAAGAAACATCAGAAAAACTTGGATTTTAATGACCTCTTTTTTGGTTTTTATAATTATTCTCGGTTGGTTTTTTTCCAGAGTTTTTGATAGCCCATTGATTTTGTATATAGTAGTCATTCTTGCTTTCTCTCAAAGTTTCATCAGCTACTGGTATTCAGACAAAATCGTCTTGGCAATGACAAGAGCAAAACCTCTTGATAAAAAAGATAATCCAGAACTTTACAGAATTGTAGAAAATCTTTGTATTGGAGCAGGATTGCCATTACCAAAAATTTACATTATTGACGAAGACCAGCCAAATGCTTTCGCCACTGGAAGAGACAAAAACCACGCGGTAATAGCGGTAACCCGAGGGTTATTGGAAAGGCTGGAAAGAGCAGAACTTGAAGGGGTAATTGCTCACGAACTCGCTCACATTGGAAACAAAGATATGTTATTACAAACAATTACCGTCACTTTAGTTGGATTCGTTCTAATTTTGTCAGATTGGTTCCTAAGAATGAGTAGATTCTCTTTTTCAAGTAAAAGAGAGAGAGGATCAGAAATTTTATTCATTTTCGCAATATTAGCTGCCATTTTAGCTCCGATTGCAGCCCAATTGATCCATCTTGCAATTTCAAGAAAAAGAGAATTTTTGGCAGATGCTACTGGAGCTTTGATTACCAGATATCCTGAAGGATTGGCTAGGGCTTTAGAAAAAATTGCTTCTTATCCCCATTCAATGAGAGTTGCTTCAAACGCCACCGCCCATTTGTTCATCGTCAATCCCTTTCGAGGATCAAAAATTGCAAATTTGTTTTCCACCCATCCCCCAATTGAAGAAAGAATTAAAGCCCTAAGAGAGATATCAATTTAGAGAAATTAATTTTTCTACTTAACAAAGCCATGGCAATCTTAAGTAGACATGAAGATAGCAAAATATAAATATTATTTTCGGAAGCCAAAGTCTGAAATTGTGAAAGATATTCTTTATGGATTATTGGTAGCCGGCGCTTTTGCAATTGCCAGTTCTTCTCCTTATTTTTGGTGGAAGTTGTGGAAAGCAATTTTAAAAGGAAAGCCAAAGAATGGCTATTCAAAAAAGAAGAAGGTTTATAATGCCTTTCAAACTTTGTTGAAAAGGAAGGAAATCAAAATTGAAAGGAAAGGAAATCAAATTTATATTTCTTTAACCGAAAGAGGCAAAGCGAGAGCCGGTTGGTTGCAAATTGATGAGTTAAAAATAAAAAGACCAAAAAAGTGGGATGGAAAATGGCGGATAGTAATTTTTGATATCAGCCAATTAAAAAAAATTTATCGCGAGGCTTTCAGAGGAAAACTGAAAGAATTAGGTTTTTATCCTCTCCAAAAGAGTGTTTGGATTCTTCCTTTTGATTGCCAGGCAGAAATAGAATTACTTAGAGAATTTTTTGGTTTTTCAGAAAAAGAATTGCGTCTGATCGTTGCTGAAGATATTGGTCAGAGTGAGGAATTGAAAAAAATTTTTAAACTAAATTAGTCTACTTAAAAAAGCCATGGCAATGTTAAGTAGAAAAAATTTTTGTAAGTAGAAAGTAAATTTTGAGTTGAAAGATTTGAGTCAAAAGTGTAAAATCGAGAATGGAAGGGTGCCGGAGTGGACCAACGGGACGGCCTGGAGAGCCGTGCCCCTTTAATGGGGCTCGTGGGTTCGAATCCCACCCCTTCCGCAAAAATATGGAGTTTACTTTTTTTGAAAAAATTATTTTTAAGGCGACAAAAATTTTTGTTATTTTTCTTTTGGCTTATTTTTTGAATCGTTCATTTTATTTAATTCTTAAAAAGTATCTAGAGCAAAAAGTAAAGGATGGGCTAGAGGAAAAAAGAAAAAGGATTCAAACTCTTCTTTCTGCGATTGGAGGTACTGCGAAATTAATCATTTGGGTTTTGGCATTCTTGATGGTATTGCCCGAGCTTGGAATTAACATAGGTCCAATTTTAGCATCTTTGGGTTTGGCAGGTTTTGCCATTGGAATGGCAGCTAAAGAGATACTATCAGATTTTATTTCTGGACTCTTTGTTCTTTTGGAAGATCAATACCATGTTGGAGATAGAATAAAAGTCGGAAATTTAGAAGGAGAGGTAGTGGAATTCAATTTAAGACGCACGATTTTAAAAGATGACCAAGGTAATTTTCACTTGATTCCAAACAGTCAAATCAAAATTTTATCAAAAAAGTTCTGAAAGAGAAATTGAACTTTTTCAAGATCGTGGTATAATTAAAAGATGCCAAGAAAAAAAGAGAAAAAAGAGAAAAAAGAGAAAAAAGAAGAATTTTACTTTAAAGATCCAAGACATCAACAGGATTTGATTTTTAAAATTGTTCCGATAGATTCTTTAGATGTGGTTGAGCATCAAAGAAAGCCAAGTAATTATCACGTTACTCATTTAATCTCTTCAATAGAGAGAGTCGGATTTATCGTTCCTTTAGTAGTAGTTGAAAAGGATGGGAAATATACAATTTTAGATGGACAACATAGGTTTTTAGCAGCTCAAAAATTGGAATTAAAAGAACTACCAGTGATCGTCGTTCCTCAAAAATTGGCAAATTTAATGATGAACTTTAACATCGAGAAAGAACTCAACATCAGAGAGAAATCTTATGTTGCTCTAAACATTTACAGACAATACCTAAGGCAAAACTCTCAGCTTTTAGAAACAGAGCCTGTTTTGACAGATTCGATAGAACAGGCCTACTATGTGACATTAGGAATCGGATATGAAAAAGAGGAAAGGATGAGAGGCGGAATGTTAGAATCGATTATGAAAAAATGTGATTTCTTTTTAGAAATGCCCCTTGAGAAAGCTTTCAAAGAAAGAGAAAGAAGGTCAGAGAGAGTTCGCCAGGTAAATTCTCTGATCACAGAGATTGCTCAAAAATTAAAAGAAATGGAAAAATGGCACCCCTTCGTTTATCAACAGATTTTGTCTTTTGCTAATCCCTATAAAAGAAAGAGGGAACCTATTGAATTTGACGAAATGTTTGATAATCTCATGAAGAATTTAGAGGAGGCAAAAAAGAATCCAGAAATAATTTTGAAAGAGAAAATTGAGGAATAAAATGAAAAAAAAGATTACACTTTCTCTTTTGGATCAGAAATTTGGAATTTGTCACTTTGAAAAGAAAACTCCCATTCCAAAATGGGCTCTCGAAGGAGAGTTTTTTTCTATTACCAAAACTGATCAAGAGCTTTCGATAGTTTTTCCTCAAGAGAAAATTCCTCCTGGAGTTTTGAACGAACCAAATTGGAGAGCTTTTAGAGTTGAGGGAATTGTTGAGGGAATCTTTGCAGTTGGGATCATTGAGGCTTTAGCAAGACCCTTGGCAGAAAATCAAATCCCAATTTTTAATATCTCCACCTATCAAACAAATTATCTTTTCGTTGAGGAGAAAAATTTAAAAAAAGCAATCAAGCTTCTCTCTCAATTTTGCAAAATAAATGTTCTTTGATTACTTTCAAAGAAAAATTCTAAAACAAAAAATCCTTTTGGAATTAACAAAGCTCAAAGATAGGAGAGGGTTTTTTAAAGCGGGATTGCCGAGGTTTAATAGGCTTTTTGGAAGAGATTCAATTATTGTTGCTTGGCAATTCTTAAATGAGAGGCCAGGAGTTGCAAAAGCAACTTTAGAAATTTTATCTCAGTATCAAGGAAAAGTAATCAATGGAGAAAGAGAAGAGGAACCAGGAAAAATCTTGCATGAGTTCGATTTTAAGTTTAAATCGCACCCTCAATACCATTTTCCATTTCCTTATTATGGCTCCGTTGATTCAACTTTACTTTTTTTAGTTTTGTTTTCTTTTTACTATCAAAAAACAAAGGATAAAAAATTTTTGAATTCTCATTGGGAAAATATTTTGAGAGCAATTCACTGGATAGAAGAATATGGAGACAAAGACAAAGATTTATTCATTGAGTATCAGAGGAAAAGCGAAAACGGATTATTTCATCAAGGATGGAAAGATTCTTTTGAGGATCACTTAAAAATTGACCCTCCAGTTGCTTTAGTTGAGGTTCAAGGTTATCAGTATTTAGCTTTGAGAGAAATTGCAAATTTAGCAGAAGAAAAGAAAGATTGGGATTTAGTAGATAAACTTGAAGAGAGAGCTTGGCAATTAAAGAAAAAATTTAATGAAAAATTTTGGATGGAAGATAAAAAATATTTTGCCTTGGCCTTAGACGGAAAAAAACAACAAAGAAAAGCAATTACTTCAAACCCGGGACATCTGCTTTTTACTGGAATAATCAGAGAGAAAGAGAAAATTGAATTGGTGGTAAAAAGACTTTTTGCAAAAGATATGTTTACTCCTTATGGAATAAGAACCCATTCAGCCCTCGAAGAAGACTTTGATCCAAAATCTTATCATTTAGGTTCTGTTTGGCCCCACGACAATTGGATTATTGCTCAAGGACTTTTGAAATTGGGATACCAAAAGGAATATCAAAAAATAAGAAAAGCTATTTTGAGAGCTTATAAAGAATTAGGATATTTGCCAGAATATTATGGCGTAGTTGATGGAAAAATTACCGTTGATTTACCAACACCTCCTTGTTATCTTCAGGCTTGGAGCTTGGGAGCTTTATTTGATTTTCTCTAAAATTTTCAATTTTAATTTTTTTGTTTTTGTGTCCAAAATTGCAAAAGTTGCTTTATAAAAAAGCCCTGCTAAATTTCCAGGATTTGCCAAAAAACATTTTTTTTCTTTTTTTAGAAACGGCCAATGAGAGTGTCCAAAAAAGTAAAAGTCAAAATCGTCTAAATTTTTTTCTTTTAAATTAAAGATATGGCAAAATCCAATTTTCAATCCTTCAATTTCAATTTCTCCTTCATTTTCAAAAATCTTTGTTTTTTTTGCCTCTTTTAAAAGCGAATCTTTTATATCAGCATTTCCAAAACAAAGGTAAATCTTTTCAAAATTTTTTTCTATTTTCTTTAAAGTTTCTCCGCTACATACATCACCACAGTGAATTAAGGTGGTTATTTTTTCTTTTTTTATAAAATCAAAAAATTTTTTTAAATTTTCCAAATTATCATGAGTGTCTGAGATTATGGCTATTTTCATAATTTTTTTAATTCCTCTAAAGACTCAAGAGATTTTCTTAAAACATTCAAGAAAAATCTTTTCCTTTCTTGAATTGTTTTTTTATCGTATTCTTTTGGTTTTTGCACAAAAGAATGAAACCCAACAAAAAGTGAATTTAATCTGAAAAGAACTTCAAATGTTTCCTTTTTATTCCTTGGCAAAATTTTATAAAAATTGTCCAAAATTTTCCTTGCAACTTTTCTCTCTCTCCAAAGTCTTCCCCAAAGAAAGCAAACGTCGAAAGCAAAGTTTGAAATTTGCGCACTTTCCAAGTCAATTATCTTTATCTTTTTATCAAATAAAATTATGTTGCCAATTTGCAAATCTCCATGACAAAAGTATTCGTTTTCTTTTTTCAAAATTTTGAAATTCTTTTTCAAAAATTCTTCAAGCTTTCTCAATCTTTCCCCTGAAAATATTTTTTCTTTTTCTATTTGCTCTGGTAATTGGAGATATTTTTTTAAATCGAATTTTTTCAAGAAAGGAAAATTGATAATTTTAATTTTTTGAAACTTCAAAAGGGCTTTGCAAATTCTTAAAATTTCCTCCTGAGAAATTTTCCGTTTTAGTCTTTCGATATTCTTTCTATCTTCAAGAGGATCTTCATCAAAATACTCCCTTAAAATCCACTCAAAATCTTTTTTTATTTCGCCCTTGAAATATCTGGGAAAAAGATCATATCTTTTTTTCATTAAAACTTTGGCCAGCTTCACTTCTGTTGTCATTCTTTCTTTTTCAAACGGAGAATCATGTAATCTAGCATAAAAAATAAACCTTCTTCCCTTTTTATCTTGACAAACGGTTGAATATCTATGCTTTCTTCCATGGGTTCTTTTTAAAAATCTTTCTGGAGTTTCCAAGGGGGTGAGTTCTTCCTTTTTTAAAACCTCATTTATTTTTTCTGTTATTTTCGGGATTAGTTTAACCATTTAATATCCTGTAATACACTCTTTCATATTCCTTTGCCATTTTTTCTTTTGTGAAGTTTTTCTCAACCCACTCTCTGCAATTTTCTCTTTTGATGGCTGAAATATTTTCGATTGCAGAAATGAAGTCATCAAAATTTTGTTTCCTTTTTTTGTAAGGTTTAATTACAAAACCAGTTCCTCTATCCTTCACTACTTCTGGAACAGAACCTCTCGCAAAAGCAATTACTGGGGTTCCAGAAGCCATAGATTCTACCATCGTCAAACCAAAAGGTTCTTCCCACTGCAAAGGATACAAAAATGCGATTGCGTTTCTGTAATAAAAAGAAAGTTTTTTTCCAGAAAGTTCTCCCAAATACCTAATTTTTCCCTTATTTAACTTTTTCTCAATGAATTTTTTAAAGAATTGATGATCCTCTCTTTGTTGTGGGGGAGGAATTCTTCCTCCAATGTAAAGCGTAATTTTTGCCTTTTTCGCAATTTGGATTACCTCTAAAATCCCCTTCCTTTGTGATAATTCCCCAACCCAAATGAAATAATTTTTCGGTTTTTTGTTAAAAGGAAAACTTGAAATGTCAATTCCGTTATAAACGTTAGCGACATAGTTTAAATTAGGAGCGGGTTTTCTTTGGGCAAAAGAAATGGAAACCAATTTGGCATTCAATTTTTTATAGACCCAAATTCTATCTTTTCCTTTAAAGGGTACATGCAAAGTATGGATGATCGGAATTTTCAATTGACCATATAAAGTTAAACTCCAGGGGCCTAAATGGTCGTGCAAAATATCTAATTTTAATTTTTCTGCCATTTTTGAAATTGTTATCATTTCCAAGGCATAATAAGGAGCATGATCTTTAATTTTTTTATTTACCCAGAGCGCCTTTTCAATTATTGGGATTAATTTGCAAGAAACTTTTGAATCTCCAGTTCCAAAAAGAAAAACTTCATGTCCCATTTTTTTCAAATCTTCGCAAAGCCAAAAAATAACCCTTTCTGTCCCTCCGTATTTTTTTGGTGGAACGGGCAAATTTAAAGGAGAAATTTGTCCAATTCTCAACTTTCGCATATTTTTTGTAATTCTCCAAAAAATTTTTCCTCTCCTCTTTCAAAAACCTCTTTTTGCTTTTTTTTCATTTTTTTGATTTCTTTTTTATTAAATAAAAACTCCTCAATTCTTTTTGAAATTTTTTCAATTTTTGTCGTCTTTGTAAACATTTCACAAACCCCTATTCTTTTAAAAGGAGAAACCTCCCAAAAATGAAGCTTTGGTAATTCTTTTTTTAAAATTGAAACATTGCAGATTACAGGAATTTGACAAGAAATTGCTTGAGCTAAAGTAACCATTCCCTGATGCATAAAAACCAAATCAGAAGAGGCTAAAATTTCAAAATATTTTTTTGATGAAATTTTCTCTATGGTAATTAGCCATTCTTTTTGAACTTCAATTTTTGGTCCAATGTAAACGGCCTTGAGTTTTATTTCTTTCTCAACTAAACGATCGACTGCCTTGATAAAATTTCTCAATGCCCAATCTCGATATCCTGCGCCAAAACCAGAAAAATAAGAAAAAATCAACTTTTCTCCCTTCTTAATTCCCAGCTCTTTTCTTATTTTTTCTCTCCTTCCTTTTTTAAGTGACAAATAAGAAGGAATGAAACCGATCGGAATTAACTTTTCTTTCATCTCTTTTTCGATTTCAAAATCCCCCCCAAATTCTTTCAATCCGAGTTTGAAAATTCTTTCTGGAAACAAAACAAAATATTTATCTGCCCATCTTACAAAATCGTACAAAGGGTATTTTTTTTGATTGAAGAGCCAATTCGAATCAAAACAAAAAACAAATTTTGGTCTTTTAAAGGGGCATTCTTTTTTAAAATTATCATTCCACATTTTCGAATTGAACAAGAGTAAAAAATCTGGATTCTTTTTTTCAACAATTTCTTTTAATTTCTCTGGGGTCGGGGTTAAAAATATTTCAAATTCTTTATCATCTTCAAGGAAAAATAAATTTTTCTCTTGATGCAGACAAAACAAAATTTTTCCTCCTTTTTTTGATAAAAATTTTGCCAAAGCTCTTGCTTGTCCTGTTTCCCCTGGTCCTCTCGAAACAAAACAAAATTTATAAGATCTGATAATAAATTTTTTCATAATTTTTTACCATTTTTTCAATTGAAAAATTTTTTTCAACCCACTCTCTACAATCTTTCCTTTTAATTTCTTTGATTCTGTCTATCGCCTCGATCAATCCCTCAAAATTCTTTTCTCCCTTTTTGTTCAAAAAAGGAACTACAAAGCCAGTTTTCCCGTCTTTAATTACTTCTTTTGCGGATCCAAAATTAAAAGCAATCACTGGAGTTCCGCAAGCCATCGATTCTGCCATGACTAGACCAAAAGGTTCTTCCCACTCAATTGGATATAAAGTTGCAATCGCACCCTGATAAATTTTAATCAATTCTTTTTGCGAAACCTCTCCTAAATATTGGATTCTTTCGTTTAAATTTGGCTCTATTTTTTCTTTGAAATAATTCATTCTTTCAGGATCAACTTTTCCAATCAGCAACAATTTTATTTTTGTTTTTTTTGCGACATAAATTGCGTTTTCAATTCCTTTATAAGGCTCAACCCTTCCCACCCACAAAAAGTAATCTTTTGGTTTGTTTGAAAATTCAAAAAGTTTCAAATCCACTCCATTATAAACGACAAAATTTCTTTTGAAAGAAAAACTACAAAATTTTTTGTGAGCCTTCGATAAAAAAACTGCATTAATTTTCTCTTTATATCTTTTTGCAATTTCAAAGAGGGGAGTTTTCTTTTCAATTTTTATTGGATTGTGAAAAGTGAAAATTGTCGGAATTTTGACAAAATTTAAAAAGAAAAAAGTTTTTGGTCCGGTATGGCAGTGGACGATATCAAAATTTTTCAAATTTGAAAAAGAAAAAGCAAGGTGTTCTAATTCTAAAAAGTAATCTGACCAGGGAATTTTATCTTGTGCCAAAGCTCTCTTTCTCCACCCGATAATTTTTACAGAAACCTTTGAATTTTTAGTGGTAAAAAGGGAAACTTTATGTCCCAATTTTTTTAACCCCTCTGTCAAATAATAGACGATTCTTTCGATCCCCCCATACTTTTTAGGGGGGACAGGATACCAAATTGGAGCTATTTGGGCAATTTTAAGTTTTTTCATTTTTTGCCTTCTTTATTATTTTTTTATAAAGCTTTTCGTATCTATTAACCATCCTTCTCAAGCTAAAATTTTCTTCTATCCACTTTCTACAATTTTCTCTCTTTATTTTCTCAATTTTTTTCAATGCTAAAACTGCTTCTTCTATAGAATTGACCAAGAAGCCAGTTTCACCATCATTCATCAATTCTGGCATTGAGCCTTGTTTGAAAGCAATCACTGGAGTTCCGCAGGCCATGGCTTCAATAACAACTAAACCAAATGGCTCTGGTCTTTTTACTGGAAATAAAAATGCTTTTGCTCCTTGTAAAAGTTGAATTTTCTTTTTGAAATCTGCAGCTCCGACAAATTGAATTTTTTTTCCATCTATTAGTGGTTTTATTCTAAATTCAAAGTAATCTGCGTACTGTGGCAAAATCGGACCAGAAATTATTAATTTTTCTCCTGCAAGTTTTGCAATATCGATTGCCTCTGCAATTCCTTTATCAGGTCCAATTCTTGATAGCCAAAGTAAATAATCTTTCGGTTTTTCAGAAAATGGATATTTTTCTAGAGGGAGACCATGATAGATTGTTTTGACAACGTTTATTCCAGCAGCTCTTTTCATTTGATCTTTTGAGATTGCGACAAAATTAATGTTTGGGAATTTTTTGTAAAGAGTAATTGCCTCTTCAGTTAGGGGATGGTGCAAGGTTGTAACGATCGGAGGTTTTAAAAATTTTGAATAAGGGCAAGTGTACCATTCGCAGTGATCGTGGATGATATCGAAATTGTCCTGCATTTCAATCAGTTTTTGGTAAAGCAAAGAAAAAACAGCATGAGGAGTTCTCAAATTTGCATTCCACAAAGAACATGGCCAAACAGGAACCAATTTTGCTTTCGTTTTTGAATCTCCTCCAGCAAACAACCAAACCTCATGCCCCCTTCTCACTAGTTCATCGCAAAGCCAGGCAATTACTAATTCAGTTCCTCCGTAAGTTTTTGGAGGAACGGAAATCCACAAGGGTGCAACCTGCGCTATTCTCATAATTGAAAAAACTTTTAGTTTATTATAGCATAAATTGATGGAGAGATCTCCAATCGAAGAAATAAAATCTCGACTAGATATTGTCGAGGTGATTTCTTCCTATTTACCATTAAAAAAGTGCGGAGCAAACTATAGAACTCTTTGTCCCTTCCACTCAGAAAAAACTCCCTCATTTTTCGTCTCTCCCACAAGACAAATTTGGCATTGTTTTGGTTGTGGAAAATCAGGAGATGTTTTCAAATTCGTAATGGAAATTGAAGGAATTGAGTTTGGAGATGCATTAAGAATTTTAGCAAAAAGAGCGGGAGTTGAATTGAAACCAGTTTCTCCAGAGTATCAGAAATTAAAAACAGAAAGGCAAAGATTGTATGAAATTTGCGAATTAGCTTGTAAATTTTTTGAAAAACAATTGGAGGGAAAAACAGGAAAAGAAGTTGTTAAATATCTAGTGGAGAGGGGAATAAGCGAAGAATCAATCAAGAAATGGCGAGTCGGTTGGGCACCAGAGACAAAAAGGTCATTAGTTGATTTTTTGTCAAAGAAAGGGTATAAAAGAGATGAAATTGAGAAGGCAGGTCTTGTTATTAAATCAGAAACTCACGAGTATTTCGATAGGTTTAGGGGAAGAATAATTTTTCCAATTTTTGATATCAATTCTCAAGTAATTGGTTTTGGGGGAAGAATTTTCAAAAAAGAACAAGGCGCAAAGTATATTAACACTCCAAACACTTTAATTTACGATAAAAGCAAAGTTCTTTATGGTTTAGACAAGGCAAAAGTTGAAATTAGAAAGAAAAACTTTTGTATTTTGGTTGAGGGTTACACTGACACGATTTTAGCTCACCAAGCAGGTTTTGAAAACACAGTTTCTGTTTCTGGGACTGCTTTAACTCAATACCAATTGGCAATTTTGAAAAGATATTCAGATAATTTGTATTTAGCTTTTGACATGGACATTGCGGGGGATTTTGCGACAAAGAGGGGAATAGATTTGGCTCAAGAAGCAGGGTTTAACATTAAAGTTTTGATTTTACCAAAAGAAAAAGATCCCGCGGATATAATTTCAAAAGACCCAAAAGAATTTGAAAAAATAGTATTGAACGCCATTGCAATTTTGGATTTTTATTTTCAAAGCGCATTTTCAAATTTTGATAAAAACACATTGGAGGGAAAAAGAGAAATTCTAAAGGTTTTGTTGCCAGTGATAAAAAGAGTTGAAAACAAAGTTGAGCAATCTTTCTGGGTTTCAAAATTAGCAAAGGAATTGGATACAAGAGAAGAAAGTATTTGGGAGGAGTTGGAAAAATTGAAGTTGGAAGAGAGAGGAATTGGACTGGAAAGAGAAGAAGAAAAAATTTTACAAAGATCCAGAGAAGAAGTTTTGGAAGAAAGACTTTTGACCTTAATTTTAAAATTTCCAGATAATTTAAATTTGATTGATGAAAACTCTTTCTCTTTTTTTAGTCAAAAAGGGAGAGAAGTTTTGGAAAGTCTGAAGATAAAAAATAAAGAACTCTCTCTTGAAACAAAAGAATATTTTGACATTCTTTCCTTAAGAGCAGAGGTTGAAGAAATTGAAAAAGAAAAAGTAATTCCTGAAATAAAATTTTGTTTAAGAGAAATTAAATTGATTAAATTAAAAAAAGAACTTGAAAAAGCATCAAAAGAATTAAAAAAAGCCGAAGAAGAAAAAGACGAGAAAAGAATTAAGGCTTTAATAGAAAAAATCAGTCAAATTTCAAAAAATTTGAGTAAATTATGAAGAAAAAGAAAACAAAAAAGAAAAAAACAAAAAAACAAAAAAAAGAAAGGAAAAGGATAAAAAGAAAGGAGAAAAAGAAAGAGGTTTTTGTTGAAGACAAACTCTCTCAATTGATTCAAAAAGGAAAAGAGAGAGGTTTTGTTACTTTTTCAGAAATTTTGTATTTTTTCCCAGAAGTCGAAGAAGATATTGAAGGGCTAGAAAGGCTTTATGAAACTTTAGAAAAGGAAGGAATAGAGGTTAGAGAACATAGAGGATTTTTGATGCCAGAAGAAGAGGAAGAAGAGTTGATCCCTGAAGCAAGAATCGACCCAGTCCAAATGTATTTGAAAGAAATTGGCGAAACTCCTACCTTGACGGCTGAAGAAGAAAAAGAGCTTGCAAAAAGAATTGAAAAAGGGGACCGGGTTGCCAGAGAGAAATTGATAAAAGCAAATTTAAGACTCGTTGTTTCGATTGCCAAAAAATATGTTGGCAAATCTCCCCACATGACCCTTTTAGATTTAATTCAAGAAGGAAACATTGGGTTATTTAGAGCGGTTGAAAAATTTGATTGGAGAAAAGGATATAAATTTTCAACCTATGCAACCTGGTGGATAAGACAAGCAATAACAAGAGCTTTAGCAGACCAGGCAAGGACAATTAGAATTCCAGTTCACATGGTTGAGTTGTTAACAAAGTTCAATCAAGTAAAGAGAAGGTTATTGCAAGACCTTGGCAGGGAACCTTTACCAGAAGAAATCGCAGCAGAGATGGGAATTGAGGTTGATAAAGTCCATCATTTAATAAAAATTTCGCAAGGAACAGTTTCTTTGGAAACTCCAGTTGGGGAAGATGAGGAAGATACATTATCAGAATTCATCAAGGATGAAAAAATTCCTTTACCATCTGTTGAGGCAGCAAGAACATTATTGAAGGAAAGATTAAAAGAAATCTTGGTTGATTTAACTCCAAGGGAAAGAAAAATTTTGGAAATGAGATTTGGTTTGAAAGACGGAGTCACTCACACTTTAGAAGAAGTTGGAAAGGAATTTGGGGTGACTAGAGAAAGAATAAGACAAATTGAAGCAAAAGCATTAGAGAAATTAAGAGAACACAAAGAAATTCAAAAATTGAAAGAATAATTTACTTTTGGTAAAATTAAATTACATTCCGCGGTAGCTCAATTGGTAGAGCGCCCGGCTGTTAACCGGAGGGTTGCAGGTTCGAGACCTGCCCGCGGAGCCATGTACCAGAGTTTGCTTTGCAAACACGGTACATGGCCATGAACCGTGCTTTGTTCTGGTTCATGGCCCTTTTGTTTCTCCAAGAGAAACAAAAATTATCAATGAAAAAATTGCAATAAAGAACTCTAAAATTATTACTAAAAGATTCATTGAAACTAAGTTAAATTCACCCATCGCTGGACATTTTTTTGTTTTATGTATTATCGTGCTTTTTTATTTTACGCTATATTTTTAGGAAGTTACTAAAAGCTTAGATTCTGGCGCTTAATGATTTGAACCCTCTTGATTTTCGTTTCGTTTTCGTGTTATCTTAAATTCATCAAACAAGTTCTAAAATCATCCATCAAGCGGAGTACTTTCAATTTACTTTTTAAAAAATGTTAATCGCGCTTTAAAATGTTTTTTATTTTTCCAAAAAACTAATTTTTTTAATGAATAACTTACTACTTAACTCTTTTAGAAATTTAATCGAATCAGTTGCGCTTTAAAGAAAATTTTTTAAAGTTCTCAAAAGAAGAAATCTAAAATTATTCAATAATTCTCTGAAACTATTTTTTCTGTTATTAAGGGGTGCGTTTTTCGTAATTTATTAAACTAAAGTATAGTATTTTTTCATATTTTTATTCGTTGAAAAATTAAATGGAAGAATATAATTAAATAATAAAAAATTTACTATTGACAAAAAACAAATAATTTGATTAAATATAAGAAAATGAAAGAAATAAACCTTCAGCTAATTCTTATTTTTTGTTTTATCCATGTTTTTATTTTCAATTCTTTTGTTTTAGCTGAAACTCAAGAATACGTTGAGGGAGAAATAATTGTAAAGTTTAAAAAAAACGAAATAGGCCTAAATGATTTTGAAAATCAATTTTCGTTACAAACAAAAGAAACTCTAAATTGGCTAAATGTAGTAGTTTTTAAAATTTTAGATCAAAAATCCATTGAAGAAAAAATAGAAGAAATTAAAAAGAATCCTGAAAATAACGCTGAAAATATTATAGAGTATGTCGAACCGAATTATTTAAGATATCCTTTAGAAATTAATACCGATGATCCTCATAAAAACCTTCTCTGGGCGTTGGAAAATTTTGGTCAAGGGGTTAATGGAATTTCAGGAACTGAAGATGCAGACATTGATTTTTCTGAAGCGAGGGAAATGTTAGAAAATATTGAGAACGAAGTAATTGTCGCGATTATTGATACTGGAGTTGCTTACAATCACCCAGATCTTGATGAAAAAATGTGGAGAGTAAATAATTGGATAGACGAAGAAGGAAATCAAAAAAGTGGAGATGAAATTACTGGATTTGATTTTAAAGATAAAGATAATTCTCCTTTAGATAGTGTTGGTCACGGGACGCATTTGGCAGGAGTTATTGGGGCAATTAAAGGGAATAGAAAAGGAATCTTAGGAGTAGCGCCTAATGTGAAAATGATGGCTTTGAGAGTAGGAGATGAAAGTGGTTTTTCTGTTGTGGATATAGTGCGAGCAATTTTCTTTGCAAAAAACAACGGAGCCAAAATTATTAACGCAAGTTTTGGAGGAAAAGGAGAAAGTCAATTAGAAAAAGAAGCAATTTACTATTTCAAAGAGGCTGGCGGACTTTTTATTACTTCAGCTGGGAACGATGGAATTGATATTGATCAAAGTCCAATTTATCCTTGTGCTTATGAATTGGAAAACATTATTTGCGTAACAGCCACTAATCAAAATGATCAATTGGCTAGGTTCTCAAATTATGGAAAAAATTCTGTTGATATTGGGGCACCTGGAGTAAATATTTATAGTGTTTTTCCTTCTTTTTTGGAAGTTTTTTTTGAAAATTTTGAAAATACTGATTTTTTTGAAAAATTTAATGCCACCGGAGTAGTTGTTACTTCCACAACCAGGGAAAATGAAAATACTTTAGCATTAAAAACCGATGTAAAAGAAAATGAACCTTGCTTTAATTTTCAATTAAAAAATCCTCTAATTTTTGATAATCTTGAGGAGATTGAAGGGGTTTATTTTAATTTTTTGACTAAATTTGAGACAAATTCAAGTTCGACGTATTTAAAATTGAGTTTCAGTCAAAACGAAGAAAATTTTACTGAAATTTTAAAAATTTCAAGAGACGATTTGGATAATGAAGAATGGAAGAAAATCAAAATAAAAATTCCTCCTGATTTTTGGGAAGATCTATTTAATTTCAGATTCGAGGGATGTGTCCAGAATGGCGATATTATTTGGATTGATGATATTAAAATTTTTATTGTAGACGATGGTTCTAATGAAAATTATGAATTTTTAGATGGAACGTCAATTTCTGCTTCTTTTGTTTCGGGTTTGGCAAGTTTAATTTGGGGAATAAAACCAGAATTAACCTTTTCTGAAGTAAAAGAAATTATTTTAAACACTGGAGATTCTTTGACTTTTTTGGAAAATAAAACTGCTACTGGGAAAAGAATTAATTTGTTCAGAGCATTAGACAAAATTGAGCCTCCAATTATCGACAACTTCATTGTTTTTTTCGATATCTCAAACCCTTCTAAAATTTCAGTTCTTAGTTTCGATGCCTATGACAATTCAGGAAATTGTTGGTATTTAGTCAGCGAGGATCCTAATCCTCCTTCTTTCGATGATCCTCGATGGCTATTTGATCAATTTCCGACCCCAATTGAATATGATCTTCAACGAGAGGGGATTAAAACTCTTTATGGATGGGTAAAAGATGGAGCTGGAAATTTTGTGAGTACGAGTAGTTCAATTTTAATCGACTGGACTCCCCCTCCTTATCCATTAACACTTTTGAATTTACCTCCAAAAAACACAAAATCAACTTCCGCAAAAATAATGATTGGAGGAGAGGATGTGGCATTTTATAAATACAAATTAGACAATGGAGATTGGAGTGAAGAATTACCTGTAACCATTCCAATAGAATTTAGCGAATTATCTTTAGGTTATCACACGCTCTATGTTTTAGGAAGAGATGCGATTGGGAATTGGCAGACAGCTCCAACCAGTTATACTTGGAGAATATATCGAGAAAGAATGATTTTTCCTTCAATTCCAATAAAAAACGGGGATTTTAACGGCGATGGAAAGGTTGATAAATACGATTTAGGTTTGATGATGGCTAATTGGGAAAGGAAAGGTGCTAACCCTTACGATTTAAATGGTGATGCCAAAGTCGACAAATATGATTTTGCTTTATTGATGCTATACTGGACTCTAGAATAAAATGAGGATGGAATTTAAAAATTTAAAAGTAATATTAATTTTAATTTCTAGTTTTTGGTTTGTTGATTTAGTCAATGCAGAAAACCCCCTACTTTATGTTTTACCATCTAATTTAAACAAATTAGTGAACGAACCTTTCGAAATAGAAGTAAGAATAGATCCAAATGAAAGAAAAATTTGTGCAGTTGAGGGAAAAATTGTCTTTGAAAAAATTTTTTGCCAAAAAATTACTTTAGGAAAAAATATCATTGCGCAAACTTCTCCTTCTTGCGAAAACCCTTATTTTCTTTTGGGAATCCCAGGATGTACTACTAATGATACTCTATTATTCACTGTAACCCTAAAAGGAGAAGCATTAGGTTTGGGAATTTTGAATTTTACCGAAGTCGACATTATAGGAGAGGGAAAATCAATTTCTTCAAATTTTGCTGGTGGAAATTATACTTTGGTTTCTCCTTGTTCTTGTGGAGAATGGAGTGATTGGCGAAATAAAAACTGCGGAGAAGGAACTTGCTCTTCAACTCAACGCCTTCAAATTCGTACCAGAACTTGTACACCGTCTGGATGCGACATTGAAACCCAGTATAAATGTATAGAAGATTCAAGTTGTATTCCAAGGTATCCAGCTGAAGAAGAAAAAATTGAAGAGGAAACACCAGTAGAGCAAACAACAGGAACTGAATTAGAACAAGCTACTGAAAATGAAAAAGTTGAAAAACCAGAAAAAGGAACTTTTCAAAAAATTATTTTGCCCGAAATACCTCAGCAAAGTTTATTAGCTACTTTGGCCATGGCTTGGAAGGAATTTACTAAATCTCCTTTGTTAATGACCCTAACCATTCTATCCTTGGTAAGTTTAGTTATAATCGGAATGAAAGAATGGCAATTACGAAGAAAAAAGAAATAAAAATAAGTGGGTGATCGAGCAAATACGTTTAAATACTTAACCAAAACGCCCAGTGCTGGGCAATTTTTTTATTTCTTTAAGCTTTTCAGAAAAATAGATATCATAAAAATAGAAAGGCTGAAAGAAACATAAAGCTGTGAGCCTTTAAACTATTTCATGAAAGAAAAAAATCAAAAACAAAAAGCTTTTATCCAAATTCCAATATTGATAGCGGTTATTGTATCTTTTGCAGTAATCTCAATAGGAGGTTATGGCGGATTTGAATATTTTAAAACCTCCAAAATCATAAAAGAGGCCGAGCAGTTAGCAAGAGAAGAAAAATACGAAGAGGCAATTGAAAAATTAGAAATTGCTCAAAACAGATTACTCGGTAAGATAATGCTTAAACAAACAATAAACACTAAGTTAGACGAAAACAAAAAACTCCTTACAGATAAAACAAAATATGATGAAGGAGTTAATAAACTTAACGAAGGCGACTTACAGGGTTCTATAGATTTATTATCAGAGCTTCCCGAAAACTCTTTTTATTATCAAAAAGCTCAAACTAAGATAGAAGAAGCAAAGAGAAAAATACTAGAAGAAAAACTCTCAGAAGAGCAAATAGCGAGAAAAAAGGCGGAGGAAAAAGCAAAACAAGAAGAATTTGAAAAGAAATTAAAAGAACAACAATTAATAAGCAAAGAGGTAGAAGAAAGAATGATGAACGCTGACAACGATGGCGACGGCTTAACTTATAGAGAAGAATTAAAATTAGGAACTTCTGATTGGAATAAAGATTCTGATTTTGATGGAATTCCAGATAATTTGGATCTACATCCAGCTGGTGGTGGAAGATATCAAGCTCAGACATTTGCTTGGAGTTATGGCGGCTATAACTGGACTTGGACGGCTAATATTCATGAAGATTGGTATGAATATTATAAAGCTAAACCCCGATCTCCTCCTCTTAGTTTAGAATATATTACCTCTAACGATCCCTTTATAAAAGAAGTAGCTAAAAAGATTTCCGAAGCCGCTATTAAAAATAATCTGAGTAAAAGTGCTTTAGTTGTAGCCTTTGTTCAAAGTCTATCTTATTTAGACGATGTATATACTGGTTATGATGAATATCCCAAATATCCCGTTGAAACTTTTTTTGAGAAAAATGGTGATTGTGAAGATATGAGTTATTTAGCAGCTTCTATTCTTAACGCCATGAATATAGATAGTGTTCTTGTTATCTTACCAGACCATATGGCAGTAGGAATTTGGTTTGATTGTGAAATGCCAGGGACATATTATAAAGTTGGTGATAGATGTTATTACTATACAGAAACTACAGGAGAGGGATGGTTTTCAGGAGAAATACCTGACAAATATAAATATACAACTGCAACTTTAATAAAAATTCCCTCTGGAGAAAAAATAACTGTTTCACCCCAATATAAAAAACCTTGTTATGCTGTCAAAGATTTTCCAGGATATTATTCTGATGGAAAAAACTTTTATTCTGATAGTCAATGTAATTATCTAGCTTATTGTGTACCCTACAAAGAGTTTTATGTTAATCCTCAAACATTAGACTTTTATTGGGATAGTAGCTGTTCTCAATTAGTGGTAAAAGGTTGTTCTAAATCCACTTATTATCCAGGGTATTTCTTTGATGGTATTGATTATTATTATGACTCTCGATGTATCCAAAAAGCAAGAATATGTAGACCCTCTTCAATTTATTACGACAGATATTGGGATGGTTACGATCATTATTGGGATAGTAGTTGTACCCAAAGAGTAGTCCCAGGATGTTCCAAATCTATTTATCGTCCAGGATATTTCTTTGATGGTTGGAATTATTATTATGATTACCAATGCACCCAAAAAGTCTCATTTTAGTATTTTCCCCAAAACTTTGTGCGACAATAAAGTAATATTTTTCAAAATCAAAGCGAAGGGAAAGAGTGTCTAAATCCAAATTTTGTATAGGATTACCTATAAATAACTTTTAAAACTTTCCGAGTTTACCACCCCCTCCTTTTGATAAATAGCTAGTAGAGGAAGGGAATATATCCGAAATGTCAAGCAGGCGTTAATAATCACCGAAATTATTTTATATTGAATTCATCAACCAAGTTCTAAAATCATCCATCAAGCGGAGCAAAATTTGACATGATATTTTGATAAAAATATAATAAAAGTGATGAATAAAGATTTCAGTGAGTTAATCGAATATTTAGATCAAAAATTCACAAAATTAAGTGAAGAGATAGCTCAACTTCGAGGAGAGGTAGGTGATATTAAAGAGAGAATGGCAACAAAAGTAGAAATTGACAAACTTCTCGATGCAATAGATGCTTATATGAAACAAGGCGAAAATTATCGTCAGGAGATGGTGATGTTAGCTCACAAAGTTGATAGGCATGAGAAATGGATAAAACAGATTGCTGAAAAGCTTGGAATAAAATTGGAATATTAATTTAAAAAATTTTTTTACTTTCTTATTAACCCAAAACGCCCATCGCTGGGCAATTTTTTATTTTAAAATTCGAATTTTTGAGAAAGTTTGGTAAAATGAAAGTGAAAATGAAAACTAAAGTTTTAATTATTTTAATAGTTTTTCTCCTTTTAATTGGCGGAGGATTTTTTGTTGGGAAAAATTTACTTGTTCAAAAAACTGAAGTTTCAAAAGAGGAGATCCCAAAAATTGAAAAAGAAGAAAAAGTTTCTGAAGAAAAAACTAAATTGAAATTTGAATGGGTCAAAGATTCTGGGATTCGGATCTCAGACGGTAGCGTTCCTTATGTTCACAAATTAAAAGATGGAAGGTTTAGGTTATACTATTGTGGAGTAGAGGGTATTCTCTCAGCCATTTCTGAAGATGGTCTCAATTTTGAAAAAGAGCCTGGGGTGAGAATATCATCAGTAAATATTAAGGGAAATCAAGAGTCGATAGTTTGTGACCCTACCTTAATTGAATTGCCAGATGGCAAAATAAGAATGTATTACAAAGGAGCCACTGGTCCTGGGGGACCGGGTGAAGCTATTCATAAAATTTTCTCAGCCATTTCATATGAAGGTTTAAATTTTGAAAAAGAGGGATTAAGAATTGATTCTGAAAAAACAGGAGATATGGGCTGGGCTTCAGTGCCAGAAGCAATCAAACTTCCAGATGGCAAAATTAGAATTTACTATGTTTCTGGCGATCCTGAGGCCGATGGTGGAATAATGTCAGCAATTTCTGAAGATGGATTAAATTTTCAAAAAGAAAAAGGAGCAAGAGTGAAAGGAAATTTTGTTGACCCTGCAATTACCATTTTACCCGATGGGAAATTTTTTCTTTTGGTCATTTACAATTGCAGACCAGAAAAAGGATATTGCGACCCTAACTTTAAAAACGGCATTTATTCTCTAATTTCTGAAGATGGTTTGAATTTTTCTGATTTAAGTTTAGTAATTCAATACGACCCAGGATATGAATTTCTCGACCCAACCATAGTAAAGATTGATGAAAACACATATCGAGTTTATTTTGGCGTCCGCACTCGACCCGGAGAACCAATGTTTATTCAAAGCATTACTGGTTATTTAAAAAGGTCGAGCCTTTAATTAAATTTCTTAGTTTTACCAAAGGTAGAAACTTAATATGAAAGTTCTAAAATTTGTTTTCATTGCCATTGTTTTCTTTTTTCTGGGTTATGTAGTAGGAAATCTTTTCCCTTCGGGTATCATTTCTCAAATTGGGCCATTTATTGGTATATCTGGAACCATTGAGGGAGATGTGGAATTGAAAGTTACTGTTTTAGACGACAAGAAAAATCCAGTTTCTAATTTAGAGGTGGATTTAGACAAAAAAGTTCCTCCTTCGCCTCTCACTTTTCTTGCGGTCGATACTGACGAAAATGGAGTGGCTACTTTTTTCTTAAAACCTGGAACCTATTATGTTTTCTTTAACGCTAACAATTTTCCTAAGGAGTTTCAGATTCCAAGGACTCAAACAGTAAATGTTAGGTCTGGCCAAGAGAATGAATTAACTATTATTTTGAAAAGAAAATAAAAAAGTCGAAATAAAATAATTGAAAATTTATTTTCAAAAATGAAAATAGAAAATTTTCTTTGGGGAATAGCAATAGCAATGATAGTGATTATTTTAGCGCCCAGCTTAAGAGGGTTTGAGCGCGGTATCTCTGAAATGAACCCGCTAATTTTTTCGTTATTTAGGACATTGTATAATTTTACTGGTAGCTGGGCTGTTGCTGCCCCTCTTTTTATTCTTTTGGTTTGCCTGGGTTTCTATGGCGCAGTTCAATTTGGAAAGTTTCTCGCTCAAAAAATTGAAAAAGAATATCCCTATGCTGAAAGATCAATTCTGATTGCTATTATCCTTCTTTTATTACCCCATATTCCCAATCAATTAGGCGTTGTAGAGATGAGTTACGATTCAATAGTTAATTCTGGTCTTTTCTTAATGATAGTCTTTTTAATTTTTGAAGAATTTCGCTGGAGAGAAGAGAAAAAAAGAAGAGGAATTGGAGAGAAAAAATGACTATGAGGAAATAATAGAGACAGCAGCGAACTCGGTTTCAAATCATCAAAGGTCGAATTAAAAATAATTTTGAAAATTCAAAATGACAATTTACGGGAAAACATTAAAAGAATATTTAATTGCTTCTAAGGTTTTTTTGTTAGCTGTCTTGATAATAACAATAGTTCAACTTGTTCTCCAATTGTTAAAGATTCTTCCCCCTGTTTCAATTTATACAAGTATCATTGGTTGGATAAGGCTTTTTCTTATTAGCTGGGCTGGCTGGTTTTTAGTGAAAAAACACAATTTCCAATTAAAGCAAGTTTTTATTGTTGGATGTTTATTCTTTTTCCTGACTGTCTTTTGGGTATTGTTAGTTTTATTCAAGGTATTTTTGATCAACGTTCTTACTATTGCTGCCTTGATTTATTTTGAAATAGTGAATTTTATTATTGTAATTTTTGGCATTCTTTTTGGCGGTTGGTTAGGAAAAAAATTTAGCAGAAAATGAAAACAAAAATTTTGTTTTTTTTGATAATTTTGATTAGTTTCACTTTTTGTTCTAATTTTTCTCTGGCTGGAGTTGAGATCGAAGTAAAAGAAACTACTCATACAGTCGTTTTCCCTTTGGAGAGAAATTTTAGATTTGTGGCTGTAGTCAAAAACACAGGCGATAAAGAAGAGGAGATTTCTTTTAGAAGTCCTGATCCGGTTCCAAAACCAGGCTGGATTAATATTTTGCCCAGTGGAAAGTGGAGAATTGGGCCTAAAGAAGAGATAGAGATTGTGGCTACTTTTGAACCTGTAGCTTCAAGAGAAATAAAGGAAGAAGAACTAAGATATGATTTCAGAATAGAGGTGGCAGGTAAAGAAAAGATAATCCCTATCGTTGTTAAATCTCATCGTTTAGATTTCAAAACTATACCAGTAGCATTGGTCAATGTTATAGTTTCTGATAAACAAACAGGCAGGCCCCTAAAAGATGTTGAGATAATTTTTTCTTTACCTAGCGGAATGGAGAGATTTAGAGAGAAAACTGACTCTTCTGGAATTGCTCGTGTGGGAATACCCGATCTTTCCTATTTACAAAAACTCTATCAAGAATATAAAATCCAAGATTCTTATACCGGTTATTTCCTCGAAGTTAAAAAAGAAGGTTATAAACCTTATTATCGGGAGATAAAAGCCCTTTCTGATTTAAAACTCTCTTTGGAACCACAAACAGAATATTTTGAGTATAAAAAAATTGCTGAAAAGAAAACTGAATTTTCAATTTGGTGGATTAAGGCATCTTCTGATTTTAAATATTTTGTCACCTCACCTGGTGCTCATCCAAGTCCAGAAATTAAACCACCAAAAGAAGTGGCTGTTTATTTCTTTAATGACCGGGGTGAAGAACTCTGGCGCTTCCCTATAAATACTGAAAAAGCCCAAGACATTGATCTTTGCTGGGGTTTGGATATAAGTTCAGATGGAAAGTATGTGGCAGTCGGTTGCTTTGATGGTGTAGTTTATCTTTTAAATCAAAAAGGAGAGTTAATAAAAAAATGGCAAGCAAGAGGTAGTGTTAGATGGGTTAAGTTTTCAAAAGATGGAAAATATCTTGCCTTTGGACCAACTGAAAAAAGTGGACCAGAGTATTTCGGTCTTTATGAAATTCCAAGTGGAACTTTAATTTGGGAAAATTTTGTTGGCGATTGGGCAAGGGCAATAGATTTTTCTCCTTCTGACTCTCTAGTGGCTGTTGCTTCTTCAAATGGAATGTTAAATCTTTTTGACAAAAATGGGAAAAAACTTTGGCAGGATTCAAACGGAGGGTTGATTCCTTTTTTGATTGGCTTTGATAAAGAAGGGGAAAGATTGGCTATTAGCGGAAAGGGTAGAAACCTTATTGTTTATGAACCATTATCAGGGAAAATAATTTGGAATAGAATTATCGACCAAACAGCCATAGCCGGAGCAAACAACATCGGAGACAATGGAGAAATTGCTTTCGGGACAGTGGGAGGAGTGCTTTGGTATTTTGATAAAGAAGGTAATGTTCTTTGGCGCAAATTATATGGGAGTTTTGGTCACAATGGAGCTTATTTAACCAAAAATGGTAATTATTTTTTAGCAGGTGGAACTAATCCAACCCTTTTTGATAAAAATGGTACCATTTTATGGCAACTCAGACCTGGAGAAGAAGAAAGAATGTATAGTGCAGCTGAACAAATAGCGGGAGTCAATGTTGTTTGGCTTTCAGAAGATGGAAGCAAAATGATTTTGGGTTTTGATGATGGAACTTTACAATTTTACGAAGGAAAATTGGTTAAAAAAGAGGTTAAGGAAGAAGTTAGGGAACCCCAAAAGTTAAAAGAAAAAGAAATTTCTAAAATAACACCTTGGGTTATAATTTTAGGAATACTCATTTTGGTTGTTATTTTTGTAGTTGTAGCGATTCGGTTAAAAAGAAGAAAAAAAAGTTTTTAAAATTAAAAAACTTCATTCTTTCTTAAAACTTTTAAACACCTCCAAAATTGGTTTTGGTTCATTGTTTTTCCTTACTAAACCCCATCCGCCGAATCCATCAGCTGAAACTTTATCTGAAAAATGAAACCAGACAACCGGAATTTGGTTTTCTTTCGCTTTCTCTAAAAGCATTTTAGCAAGTTCGGCTTGCTCTTTTTCGCTAATTTCACCGAAAGATGGCTGACCAATTTCAGTTATCCAGAGAGGCCAACGATTTTGATATTTGCCTTGAATTTCTTTCATTCTTTTAATTGAATCTTTAATGATTGGTTCTTGAATAAAATATGGTCTGGCAGCAATAGGATGGAAACCTAAAATATCAAAATATTCTCCACCCCCCAAAGAAAGTAGTTCATTTAAATAATCAAAACTCTCTGGATATCCAGATCCCATGGCAATAACTACTTTAGCCTGTGGATTTTCTCTTTTAATTACTTGGTAGGTTCTTTTTAAAAGTTCTAAATACTCTTTTGGTGAGCCATAACGAAAATAACCAGTATCGTCATTAGGTTCATTCCAAACTTCCCAAAAATAAATGGTAGATTTATGTTCTCTGACTGTTTTGGCAACAAAATTTTCCCATTGAACTAATTCTGCTTCATTGAAAGCCCTGCCTTTAGGTTTTGATTGATGACCGCTCAAAAGTCCCAAAACATAAAGATTTTCTGATGCAGCCTTTTTTGCGATCCAACTTGTTAATTTATTTAAGAAATTAAAAGCACTTCCATAAACAAACTCTAATTTAATTCCTTCAAAGCCGGCTTCTTTGATAATTTTTATATCTTTCTCAATGCTTTTTCTATCTGGCATTGTTACTGAAAAAGCGATCGGTCCAATTTTCCCTACGATCATGTGATCTCGATAAAAAACACTAACGAATGGTATCTCCTTCGGTGCAGGAAGTTCTATTGAAATTGGAGGATAGAAAAATCGGTTAATTAAAAACCCTGCGATTAATAAAATTATTAAAAAAGTAAAAATCTTTGAAATTTTAATTTCCATTTTTATTTTGCCACCTTTTCTCTTATTATTAAATTATACTCAACTAGTTAAACTCAAACAAATAAATAATGAAAATTAGCTTCATCATTCATTGGACCAAACAGACTAACATTATTTATTAAGTGAAGCAAAAATCCCATTGCCGGGCAATTTTTTATTTGTTAAAATTGAGATTTTTAAGAAATTTTTGATAAAATGAAGGTGAAAATGAAAGTAAAAAGTTTAATTGTTTTGATAATTTTGGTTTGTCTTTTGGGAGGGGGTATTTTGGTTTATAAAAATATTTTTCAAGCGAAAGAAAGAGAGATAATTTTAACTGGGCCGAAGGAATTGAAAGCGGTTATTTCACCCTCCGTCGGTAATACTTTAAGTGGAGATATTGTAATAAAATTAGAAACTTTCCCCAAAGAAACAGGATTTATTGCCTTTGCTCTAGTTCCCTCTAAAGAACAGTTTGATTTTAACTCTCATGTAGTTGGAATGGATATTGATGCCAAAAATGGTTGGGACTTTGAGTTAGATACCCTTACTTTTGAAAACGGAACTTATAATTTAGCAATTTTTTCTTTAAAAGAACCGGGCCAGCCTCCTTTGGAAATAGCCTCAACTAAAGTAATTATCAAAAACAAAGAAACAATGGGTTTTGTTCCACCCCCTTCTAATGAAATAAACTATCAAAAGTCCTTCCTTCTTTCAGAATATACAGCCACAAAATCTGATATTAAAAGAGCCAAAGAATTAGGTGCTAATATGGTGACTCTTGCTTTTAATATAGATACAAGCAACAATCAAGTGAAAATTCCTTTCGACCCAACTGAAAATTTCCAAAAATTAAAAAGAAAACTTTCCAGCCTTATCAATGAAGCTCACAGACAGGGATTACAGGTTGAATTGAGAACTATAATGTCACCACAATCTACCGGAGCAACGGATATAGAAAAGTTTCTTTCAAATTTAATTCCTTTTATGGCAGATTGGGCAAAGTTTGCCCAAGATCACCAGATTTATAGTTTTACTACCTTTGGCGAAGTAGATAACAACTGGTTTTTGAAGAAAGTAGATCCTGAGACAATTGAAAGGATAAACAAGGAAGTTTTAGCAGAAGTCAAAAAAAATTATAAAGGGAAAGTTGGAGTAGGCTTTTGTTGCACCTATTCGAAATTTTACGGTCTTGAAGGCAAAGAATATCAATACGACCTAACTGGATACGATTATATCGCAATTAGCATTTATCCTGGTGGTGGAGAAGGGGAGGAAGTATTAAAAAGATATTTTAGTGTATTAGAGCTCATAATTTCAAGCGCTAAAAATATGGCAAACAAATCTGGCATTGATAAAGTAATTATTGGTGAGGTTGGAGTGGCAACTTTTTCTACCCAATTTAAAATTCCAGTAGTTAGCGAAGAAAAAGAAGCTGAATTTTACGATAAATTGTTTACCGCCACAAACAAAATTGTAAACGGATACTCAATTCTTTATAGTTTTCCAATGGCAAGCATTAAGGGAAAACCCGCTGAAGAAGTTGTCAAAGAATGGTACCAAAAAATTCCTTAAAAGTTCATTAATATAGTCAAACTATACAATAATTCAGATGAAAAAATTAAATCTTTTAATAATCATTTTTTTGGTTTTGATTTCCATAATTATTTTCTCTTTCGGTTTTATTAAGCGACAAACTCCATCTCTTGTTTCAAATACTAAAAGGGAAGGGTTAATTAAAAAAGATGAAATTTGGTCTGGTGAAATTTTGATAACGAATTCTGTGATAGTACCTGAAAAAGTTACCCTCACCATTGAACCTGGAACAATTGTAAAATTTAAACACTACCGGGGTTACAAAGAGTTGTGGAAAAAAGTAGGGTTGATAGTTGAAGGAGGAACTATTAAAGCAATTGGAACCCCGGAAAAACAAATCTGGTTTACTTCAGATGCGAGAGAGCCAATTAACGGTGATTGGTTAGGAATTACTTTGAAAAATAGCAAAGATTCTGAATTCGACTATGTTATAGTAGAATTTGGTGAAGTAGGTATTGCCCAGTTTGATTCTTCTGTTTCTGTGAAAAATTCAATTATTAGATGGGCAAACAGCGAAGGGTTGTATGCTGAGCGTTCAACACCAGTTTTTATAAATAACACTCTCTATGAAAACGGATATCATGAGATTGCTTTGGAACAATACAATGAAAATGTCCAGATAAAAAATAACATTTTTAGAAATAAAAAGGGTTTGCGTTGGGCGATCCATCATGAAAAGAGTTCTTCTATAATAGAAGGAAATCTTTTTTCAGGATACAACCATCATGTAATAACAGCTGGGATGGACTCAAAAATCGTTGTTAAAAATAATAAATTTGAAAATTTATCTGGTTTGGCTTCTGAAAATCCCATACTTGTCTACGATGGATCAGTAGCTGAAATATCAAATAATGATTTCGAAAATGACAATATAACGATTGAAGCCCCAGTTTTTGATTATCAAGATAAAAAAAATTATGAATTAAGTTATGCCCCAGGAGACAAAGAAGATAAATATTTATACATTTATCCAGATGATGAAACGAGAAGGACAGTTAAGAGAATAGGAAAGGGTCTTGGTTTTGGTTGGGCTTTAGTTTATGCAAACAATTATTTATGGCGCTTTAGCATTGGAAGAGGCGAAATAGGAAAAGGACAAGATTTTATTAGAATCGATCCAAAAACTGAAGAGGTTGTAAGATTCGGGAGTACTGAAATTATGAATCCGAGGGGCTTAGCATACGATGGCGAATTTTTTTATGTTAACGATTTTAGTTTATTAAAAATTTTTAAATTTAGATTAAAACCTGACGCTCAGCCTGGGGATTTTATTGAAATTGTAGACAGTTTTGATATTCCTGAAAAAGAACTTGGTGGAACAATGGCTTTAACATCAGATAGAACCTTTCTTTATCTAAAAAGTCGAGATGGTAAAAGGTTATACAAACTAAATAAAGAAGGCAAATTAATTTCAGAAATCGTTTTCGAAAATCCAACAGCAATGCAGTGTTTAACCTTTGCTGATGGATATTTTTGGACCTGTGGTGGATGTAAGAAAGGTCTGTGTAAATTTACAAAAAAAGGAAAATTGGTAGGAGAAATTTATCCACCAGCAAAAGACACCTGGGCCTTGGCTTTTGATGGTAAATATCTCTGGAGTATTCAAAGAACATGTGAAACATGGGATGATCCTAAAATCTATCAAATCGAAATTTTAAATGATTCAATAAAATAGTTTTCATGACAATGCTTTTATAGTATGTGGAAATATTTATATTTTCATCAAACAAGTTTAACCTCATTTATTAAGCGGAGCAAAAAATTTCATTGATGGCGCTCTTCTCCTTCTCTGCTATTGACAAATTTATATAAGTATGATAAAATATAAGAGGTGACTGAGTATGGAAGAAGATGTATACTTAGTCAGAACCTTAAATTCCATATATAGACTTGTTAGAGGGGATGAAAAAGTGATCATCATAAAAATTGGAGACGTCGTACGGGAGAAAAGATCCCCAATTACTCCCGGAGAAAAATTTGTTGGTGACAGTGCTGTATTGGAGATATCTCCATCCTGGAAATCAGGGAGACTAATTCTTTTTCAGGGAGACAAAGTAATTTTAAATACCTCCCAAGTCATCTCCATTGAAAAAATAAATTAATTTTTCTGTATATATCAAATTCCCCCCTTTTTTTGTTCGAACCCGCAAAAATTTGTGGGTTGGAGCAAGAAAAAATTTGTTGGGGAAAGTCACTAAATTTATCAAACGAAATAAAATACCCATTGGCATTTTTTGTTTGTAAAAATTAAAAGGTTAAAATTATTAAGGTGGAAAATAAAAACGTCAAAATAGCAGCAATTTTTGGTGATAATCTTTTGCTCTCTATATTTTTGGAATTTCAGCTAAAAATTTCCTTTCTTTTCCTCTTTTTTAATTTCAGGGTTTAAAATCTCGATTTTCCTTCGATATTCTGCATAGGAACTTTTCCCACTTTCTCTCACTTTAGCTATAATCTTCGCTCCCCCCTTGAAAGAATAAAAATTCTTTTTTCATTCTCACTTTAAATTTTCTTCGAAGGAGGGGTCGGAAAATAAATTTTTAAGATAATAAAAAGAATCCTACCATTTTTCCTCTTTTTGATTATAAATCTTTGACAAAACCTTTTAGCTCTTTATCTTTTCGATAATTAATTTATTTAAAGCTAGAAAAATTCCATCAATTTTAGGAATTGTTTTATCTCTTCTAACTTTTATTCTTTATCTAATAGAAGCGTTTAGGTTTTACTCCAAAAATGAACTCACATTGTTAAGTATTGGGCAAGACATTTTATTTTTATTCACAATTATTTTTCTAGGATTTTTTTCGGTAATCAGTTTTTTAAAATCAGTT